>ERZ776926.4-NODE-4-length-265915-cov-11.363594_pt1 | contig 265915 bp, 253 predicted proteins | sample MGYA00514203_ERZ776926 | MGnify/ENA primary metagenome ERZ776926 (study PRJEB29299, sample SAMN09788444) | Acinetobacter baumannii | host: Murine | place: USA:Boston | collected 2018 | study: EMG produced TPA metagenomics assembly of the WGS of Acinetobacter... | reverse complement strand
CCGTAGCGCCGATGGTAGTGTGGGGTCTCCCCATGTGAGAGTAGGGAACTGCCAGGCATCAAATTAAGTAGTAAGCCGGTGCATTAATCCGGTGGTTACAGAAGTATTCGGTGGAGCGGTAGTTCAGTCGGTTAGAATACCTGCCTGTCACGCAGGGGGTCGCGGGTTCGAGTCCCGTCCGTTCCGCCACTTATTAAAAGCCCTGAGCTAACGCTCAGGGCTTTTTTCTTATCTGTCGTTTGATTGTTGCGAAATTAGCAAAAATCCTCTGCGGTTCACGATCTTTTTCGGCATAACAACTACAGCGATAATTCTCCTCAGTTTATGAACATAACGATTGAGGAATCATATGACTATCCCTGCACTGGGTCTGGGCACTTTCCGCCTGAAAGACGACGTTGTTATCGCATCTGTTAAAACCGCACTCGAGTTGGGCTATCGTGCTATTGATACGGCGCAGATTTATGATAACGAAGCTGCCGTAGGCCAGGCCATCGAAGAGAGTGGCGTACCGCGCGACGAACTTTTCATCACCACTAAAATCTGGATTGAGAATCTCAGCCAAGACAAGCTGATCCCAAGCCTGAAGGAAAGTCTGAGAAAGCTGCGTACTGACTATGTTGATCTGACGCTGATCCACTGGCCATCACCTGACGATGCCGTCTCTGTGGAGGAGTTCATGCAGGCGCTGCTGGAAGCGAAAGAGCAGGGCTTAACGCGTAAAATTGGCATCTCTAACTTCACCATCCCGTTGATGGAAAGGGCCATTGCCGCAGCGGGTAAAGAAAATATTGCCACCAACCAGATTGAACTCTCTCCTTACCTGCAAAACCACAAAGTCGTGGACTGGGCGAAACAGCATGGTATTCACATCACCTCGTACATGACGCTGGCATATGGTAAGGCGCTGAAAGATGAAGTGATTGCACGCATCGCTGAAAAACACAATGCGACAGCCGCACAGGTGATCCTGGCATGGGCGATGGGTGAGGGCTATGCCGTGATCCCGTCTTCAACCAAACGTGAAAACCTGGCAAGTAACCTGTTAGCGCGGGATCTCCAGCTTGATGATGAAGATAAAAACGCGATCGCTGCACTGGAATGCAACGATCGTCTGGTCAGCCCGGAAGGGTTAGCACCAGACTGGGATTAATAAAAGCCCTTCCTCTGTACCCTTAAACTCTCACACAGCTCCTCCGGGAGCTGTTTTTATATGTTCGCTAAGGAAGTCGATAAAAGCGCGTATGCGCGTACTTACCGCTCTGTCACTGTAATACACTGCGCTAAAAGGCATCTCTACAGGTAAGCGTTTGTCAGCCATCAGTTCTACAAGCTGACCCGCAGCTATTTCCTTATCAATCATATAGTCTGATAAACAGGCGATCCCATTTCCTTCAAGACAAAGCTGTTTCAGCGTTTCTCCGCTATTAGACGAAAGTCCGCAAGTGATCTCATGAAGTTGTCCGTCATGACAGGCCACGGGCCAGGTGTTCAGCGAGACAGGTTCCGTAAAGCCCAGGCACAGGTGCTGCTTCAGCTCCTCAACGGTCTCCGGTTTGCCATGCTCTGCAATATATTGCGGTGACGCGATAATTTTGCGGTAGCTGGTGAACAGTGGGCGAGCGCGTAAACTTGAATCCGTCAGGGTTCCCGCGCGGATCGCCACATCAACTTTACGCTCAATCAGGTTAATAAACGTCTCTGAAGAGACCAGGGACAGAGTCATCTCCGGATAACGTTCCCGGAATGGCTTGATTAACGGCATCAGAAAATGAAGCACGACCGGCGTCGCCGCATCAATGCGTAGCAATCCACGCGGAGTGCTACGCGACTCCATTATTTCCGTCTCAGCTGCCGCCATCTCCTGCAAAACGGATTGTACGCGGCGAAAATAACGTTCACCTTCTTCCGTCAGGCTGAGCTGCCGCGTTGTTCTGTTGAGCAGACTTACCCCGAGCTTCATCTCCAGCTTTTTCACCGAGCGGCTGATGGCGGAGTTCGCCTGCCCGAGCTGTTCGGCCGCACGGCTGAAGCTGCCGCTTTCAACAACGGCAACAAAGATAGTCAGTTCTTCCGATGTGGCTTTCATTATTGCATCATCCGCAAAATTCTATTGAGATTCTAACCATTTTTGTTATTTAAACACTGGCGCATACTGCCTGTCATCTTAATCCTGAAGAGACGGAGTATTTATGCCACTGGCGCTTCTTGCCCTGACGATCAGTGCCTTCGCAATTGGCACGACCGAATTTGTTATTGTAGGACTTGTTCCCACTATTGCTGAACAACTCGCCATTTCGCTGCCTTCTGCCGGGCTGCTGGTATCTATTTACGCGTTAGGCGTCGCTGTTGGGGCGCCTGTGCTGACCGCACTGACTGGACGCTTTCCACGTAAACAACTGTTAGTTGCCCTGATGGTGCTCTTCACCGCCGGCAATATTCTGGCGTGGCAGGCTCCGGACTACACCACTCTGGTCATTGCCCGTTTGCTGACTGGCCTCGCACACGGTGTCTTCTTCTCCATCGGCTCCACGATTGCAACCAGCCTGGTGCCAAAAGAGAAAGCGGCGTCAGCCATTGCGATTATGTTTGGCGGCTTAACCGTCGCGCTGGTCACCGGCGTGCCGTTAGGAACGTTTATTGGGCAACATTTTGGCTGGCGAGAAACCTTCCTCGCGGTATCGCTGTTGGGCGTGATTGCTCTGGTAGCCAGCCTGCTGCTGGTGCCCTCCAGTATTCCGGGGCGCGCGAGCGCCAGCCTGAGCGATCAGGTTAAGGTTCTGACACACCCGCGCCTGCTGCTGATCTATGCCGTTACGGCTCTGGGTTATGGAGGTGTGTTCACTGCGTTCACTTTCCTTGCACCGATGATGCAGGAGCTGGCTGGTTTTTCTCCGGGCGCAGTGAGCTGGATTTTACTGGGCTACGGTATCTCCGTCGCAATCGGCAATATCTGGGGCGGCAAGCTTGCAGATAAGCATGGTGCGGTACCGGCGCTAAAATTTATCTTCGCCGCGCTGGCTGTCCTGCTGATGATTTTCCAGTTCACCGCGTCGATACAATACGCAGCGCTGGTAACTGTGTTGGTTATGGGAATATTCGCGTTTGGTAACGTACCGGGATTGCAGGTCTATGTTGTACAGAAAGCCGAACGCTATACGCCCAATGCGGTGGATGTCGCATCCGGCCTGAATATCGCCGCATTCAATATCGGTATCGCACTCGGATCGGTTATCGGCGGGCAGACGGTTGAACACGTTGGATTAACCCAAACGCCATGGATTGGTGCGGTAATTGTGCTTGTCGCTTTCCTGCTTATTGGTCTGAGTGGACGACTTGATAAACCCGCTCGTATCGCGCTTGGATAAGTATCAGTAAGTGCTTGCTTACAAAACTGGAAAGCGGTTTCTCAGTAATTGCGTTGAAAGTGTGACCTAAAATCCCTATAACATTAGAACCAGTCCGTTTTCCGGGCTGGTTCATGTTACAGAGGTCGTTTCCAAAAGTGCGAAAAAATACCTATGCCATGCGTTATGTTGCCGGAATGCCCGCGGAGAGGATCTTGCCTCCGGGGTCGTTTGCGAGCCTGGGTCAGGCATTACCAGCGGGCACGCCATTAAGCAGTGACGAAAAAATTCGCGTACTGGTGTGGAACATCTTTAAACAACAGCGTGCGGAGTGGTTATCCGTACTTAAAAATTTTGGTAAAGATGCGCATCTGGTTCTGTTACAGGAGGCGCAAACCACGCCTGAGCTGGTCAGGTTTGCAACGACAAACTATCTTGCAGCCGATCAGGTGCCTGCCTTTGTTCTGCCACAGCATCCTTCTGGGGTGATGACCCTTTCAGCCGCACATCCGGTCTATTGCTGCCCGCTGCGTGAACGTGAGCCAATCCTGCGTCTGGCAAAATCGGCGCTGGTCACGGTCTATCCGTTGCCCGACACCCGTCTGCTGATGGTGGTAAACATTCATGCGGTGAACTTCAGCCTGGGTGTTGATGTGTACAGTAAGCAGTTACTACCCATTGGCGATCAGATTGCTCATCACAGTGGGCCGATCATTATGGCCGGGGACTTCAATGCCTGGAGCCGTCCACGTATGAACGCGTTGTACCGCTTCGCGCGTGAAATGTCGCTGCGTGAAGTTCGTTTTAACGATGACCAGCGCAAGAAAGCGTTTGGTCGTCCTCTCGATTTTGTCTTCTATCGGGGGTTAAGCGTGCACGACGCCTCCGTTCTGGTGACGCGCGCCTCCGATCATAATCCTCTACTAGTTGAATTCAGTCCCGGCAAACCTGATAAATAATGGTGCGTCAGGTCTGCCGTGGGGCAGGCCTGTGCGGGTGCTGCCCTTTATTTTTTAACCCATAAAAGGACAGCAACATGACAACAACACACTCCCATCATGACAACGTCGAAAAACAGTTTGGTTCTCAGGCAAGTGCCTACCTGAGCAGCGCCGTGCACGCCTCTGGCCGCGATCTGGTACGTCTCGGCGAACGGCTCGCCGCGTTTCCTGACGCGCACGTGCTGGACTTAGGCTGCGGGGCGGGGCACGCCAGTTTTACCGCCGCACAGCAGGTTGCTCAGGTGACGGCATATGACTTATCGAGCCAGATGCTGGATGTGGTTGCTGAAGCGGCGAAAGCGAAAGGGCTGAATAACGTCACGACGCGCCAGGGCTACGCTGAATCTTTACCCTTTGAGGATGCGTCGTTTGAGGTTGTGATTAGCCGTTACTCTGCACACCACTGGCATGATGTGGGGCAGGCATTACGGGAAGTGAAACGCGTGCTCAAACCGGGCGGAATCTTCATCATCATGGACGTGATGTCTCCCGGACATCCAGTACGAAATATCTGGCTCCAGACGGTTGAAGCGCTGCGTGATACCTCGCACGTGCAAAACTACTCCAGTGGAGAGTGGCTTACGTTTATCACCGAAGCCGGCTTGATTTCACGCTCATTGATAACCGACCGTTTGCCGCTGGAGTTCACATCATGGATTGCACGGATGCGCACACCCGAGGCATTGACTCAGGCGATCCGATTGTATCAGGAGAGCGCCTCTGCTGACGTGAAGGCGTACTTTGAACTGCATGATGATGGTTCGTTTACCAGCGACACCATTATGGCTGAAGCGCAAAAAGCGGGATAAATAAAAAAGGCACCGAGGGGAATCGGTGCCTTTTTTACAAGCGATCGTACTATCAGGAATCTGGCGTAGCGCTGTTTTTCACAAACAACGTCAGCTGGTCGCCAGGTTGCAGGTTGTCAGTATCGTTGTTCCAGCGCATCACATCTTTGATGTTTACGCCGTGACGCTTAGCAATACTGGACAGCGAGTCGCCTTTACGTACGCGATAGGTAATGCTATCGCTGTTTTTAGCGAGACGCTGTGCGCTGCTACCTGCACCTACGGTCAGCGTTTGACCCACTTTCAGACCAGATCCGCGCAGATTATTCCACTGCTGGAGATCTTTCGCATTCACGCCAAGACGTGATGCAATACCTGAAAGCGTATCACCTGAACGCACCTTATAGCTGCGGCTGCTTACAGGCGACGTATCAGCGATCAGCGTGGACTGAACGGCTGCAATTTCACCCGAAGCTAAAGACTCTCGTAACTGTTCCGCATGTTTCTGCGGAACCATCACATAGCCAGGGCCACTAGCGCCCAGCGTCGAGCCTTTAACACCTGCATTAAAGGTTTTAAGCTTACTTACCGACATACCCGTCATATCGGCAACCTGTTGAATATCAACCGGGCTGCTGAGGCGGACACGCGCCAGTGCACGACTTTCGTCTGGTGTTGGCAGTTGTACACCGTAACGTTTGCTGTTCTTGAGAATATCGCCCAGTGCCAGCATTTTCGGTACGTAAATCTTTGTTTCCTGTGGCAGTGAGAGCGACCAGAAGTCTGTGGGTTTTCCACGCGCTTTATTCGCTTTCATTGCCTTCAGTACACGACCTTCACCACTGTTATACGCCGCGACGGTCAATAACCAGTCGCCGTCAAACATCTTGTTCAGACGTTGCATCATGTCGAGAGCGGCTGTCGTTGAAGCGACAACATCACGACGCGCATCGTAGTTGCGGGTCTGCTTTAAACCATAATTTCGCCCTGTGCTCGGAATGATCTGCCAGATGCCTGCTGCATTGGCGCCAGACGTCGCGTGCGGGTCAAAAGCGCTCTCCACTATGGGTAGTAGTACCAGTTCCATAGGCATGTTACGTTTCTTAACTTGCCCGGCTATCCAGTACATATACGGCTCTGCCCGTAATGTTACATCGTGGAGATAGCTCTTATTTCTCAAATACTTCTGTTTCTGTTCGCGAATCCGGCTGTTTTCCGGAATTCCCATCTTTAGCTCGTCGCCAATAGAGGCCCACAAGTCTTGTTCCTGCGCGAAGGATGTCCCATCGTCCAACCATCGCGCCTGACTCGTAAACTTCCCTGCTTCCCCTTGACCAGCCGCAGAAAGGCTCTGTGCGTGCTGTTGTACGTTGCTGCCGTTTTGTGACTGGCAACCTACAAGCAGGACAGAGGCGAGTAATATCGCTTTTGCCTTCATGTGTGTGTCAATAGTTGCTTAAAAGACGAGCGATGATAACGGCGAAATTTTGAAAAGGCAACCCGCAATTATCTGAAGTTATCTTTCTTTGACCTTAACCATGCAAATCGCGCTTCAGGTTGTAACAAATTTGTTTCTTGATTAATTTTATTAATTAAATCAACATCATCAGTTCTTAAAAATAAATTTATTTGTCGCTCATTTTTCAGAATTACGGGGAGTGTTTTTTGGTTTTTTGCACGTAACTCCTTCACTTTCTGGTAATAATCCTGAATCGCCCGATCCTCAGGCAGCACGCTTGCAGCAAACTTCATATTCCCTAATGTATACTCATGTGCGCAACAAATTACGGTGTCGGCTGGCAGCGCATTAATTTTTTGTAAAGATTGATACATCTGTTCTGGCGTGCCTTCAAACAGCCTTCCACAGCCGCCAGAAAACAGCGTGTCGCCACAAAACAGATAAGGTTTGCTGTAGAAACAGAGATGACCGGAAGTGTGACCTGGCGTAGCAAATACGGAAAACTCCCACCCGAGGATGAGGATACTTTCGCCTTCTTCAACAACTTGCGTCGTACCCTTATCCTGTGTCTCTGCTGGTCCGTAGACGGGTAGATGGGGATAGCGTGCAAGGAGATCGGGAACACCGCCGACATGATCGTGATGGTGATGGGTAAGAAGGATCGCCTCCGGCTGCCAGCCGTTTTCTTTAATCGCGTGCAGGATCGGTGCGGATTCGCCTGGATCAACAATGATGCATCTGCGATCGTCGTCGACTAAAACCCAGATGTAATTGTCCTGAAAGGCGGAAATACTGATAAGATTCATGCATTACCTCTTATAGCGTGGCGGGTGTTTTGATGAAACCGGCAAGGATACCTCAGACTGTCGCACCACCGGAACGTTGGGCTGAGTTGCCCTGGGGTGAATATTATCGCGAGGCCTTAGAACTTCAGCTTAAACCCTGGCTCGCGAAAATGTATGGTTTTCACCTGCTTAAGATTGGCAATCTGAGCGCAGAAATCAATACCGAAAGCTGCGCTATCTCGCATCAGGTCAGCGTATCGCTTAATGGCTCCCCGGTTCAGGTGAAAGCGGATCCGCTGCATTTGCCGTTTGCGGAAAAATCCATTGATGCCTGTCTGCTCGCCCACACGCTGCCCTGGTGCAGCGATCCCCATCGTCTGCTGCGGGAAGCCGACCGCGTTTTGATTGATGACGGCTGGCTGATCCTGAGCGGTTTTAATCCGCTGAGTCTGATGGGGCTACGTAAACTGACGCCCGTTCTGCGTCGCACGCCGCCTTATAACAGCAGGATGTTTACCATGATGCGCCAGCTGGACTGGCTTTCACTGTTAAATTTCGAAGTGCTAAGCTACGGGGGTTTTCAGGTCATCCCCTGGACGCGTAAAGGCGGGGTCTTATTAAGCACCCATTTACCCGCGCTGGGCTGCATGCAATTTATTGTCGCGCGTAAGAGGACGATCCCCCTTACGCTCAACCCGATGAAGCAAAGCAAATCAAAAACGCGGATCCGCCAGACCGTGGGGGCCACGCGGCAGTACAAAAAACCGTGATCAGGATTCAGGTTGATAACCTGCATCCTCATGGGTCGGGTTGGATGCCGCCGCGCGAGCCAGCTCGTCACAGCGTTCGTTTTCAGGATGACCGGCGTGCCCCTTTACCCACTCCCATTTGATTTCGTGCTGACCGAGGGCGGCATCAAGACGCTTCCAGAGATCGACATTCTTGACGGGTTTTTTCTCTGCCGTTTTCCAGCCCCGCTTTTTCCAGTTGTGGATCCATTGGGTAATGCCCTGGCGGACATACTGGCTGTCGGTACTCAGCACCACGTCACAATGTTCTTTTAACGCTTCCAGCGCCACGATGGCCGCCATCAACTCCATGCGGTTGTTGGTGGTCAGGAAATAGCCTTCACTAAATGTTTTTTCATGCTGGCGATAGCGCATAATGGCGCCATAGCCGCCGGGCCCTGGGTTACCGAGACAAGATCCATCGGTGAAAATTTCTACCTGTTTACGCATCTCTGGTAGACTTCCTGTATTTGAAACGTTCAGTAAAACGATAAGTCTGACATAAATGACCGCTATGAGCACTGCAATTACTCGCCAGATTGTTCTTGATACCGAAACCACCGGTATGAACCAGATTGGCGCCCACTACGAAGGGCACAAAATCATTGAGATTGGTGCCGTTGAAGTGGTGAACCGTCGCCTTACGGGCAACAACTTCCACGTTTACCTTAAACCCGATCGGCTGGTGGACCCGGAAGCGTTCGGCGTTCACGGAATTGCCGATGAGTTTTTGCTGGATAAGCCCACCTTTGCCGACGTCGCAGATGAATTTCTCGACTACATCAGAGGTGCGGAACTTGTCATTCATAACGCGTCGTTCGATATCGGCTTTATGGACTATGAGTTCAGCAAGCTCAACCGTGATATTCCGAAGACGAATACGTTCTGTAAAGTCACGGATAGCCTGGCGCTGGCAAGGAAGATGTTCCCCGGCAAGCGTAACAGCCTTGATGCCCTGTGCTCTCGCTATGAGATAGACAACACCAAGCGAACGCTGCACGGCGCGTTGCTCGATGCCCAGATCCTGGCCGATGTCTACCTGACCATGACCGGCGGGCAAACGTCGATGAAATTCAGTATGGAAAATGAATCCCAGCAGACGCGGGATGAAGGGGGAATTCAGCGCATTGTGCGTCAGGCGAATCGCCTGCGGGTTGTTTTAGCCAGTGATGAAGAACTGATGAACCATGAATCTCGTCTCGATTTAGTGCAGAAGAAGGGCGGAAGCTGTCTGTGGCGCACGTGAAAATGTGCTGAAACGTTTGTTAAATCACCGTTTGGGTGAATTTTGCAGCAAACGATTCAAAACCTGAGAAAAAGCGTTGACGAGTTCAGAGGCAAACCGTAATATTCGCCTCGTTCCCCAAACGGGAACAGTGGAGCGGTAGTTCAGTCGGTTAGAATACCTGCCTGTCACGCAGGGGGTCGCGGGTTCGAGTCCCGTCCGTTCCGCCACTATTCAGAAAGCCTGAGTCAGAAATGATTCAGGCTTTCGTCGTTTTATAGTCCCTCGAATATTGTTTATTCCTCTTTTTATTTCCATTAACAAAAAGTTAATAAATACGGTGCATTTTATTAACAAATGCACGATTTTAGTGCATTATTTGCACTGTTTTTGTGCGTTTTTTGCCCATCCTTACCTTCGCGCCCATCTTCTTATGTAATAATTATGTAAAATAATTGGTAGGAAATCATTCGGTTACCGATCATTTTTCAGAAAATTAACGAACCAATACGCTATTGGTTCGTTAATTGCTTAATTACTAGCACGTTAAGTTCTGCGTCATATCAATAACTTATTATTAATAAAAATAAAGCAATGATGAAAGCGAGCGAACCAATATGGAAAAGCCTTCACGGTTTTTAGCTAATTCCAGTACCGCGCTTGAGCAGCTGCGCGGGCTTATCAACCAGCACGAGTCAACACCAGGCATTCCGCTGCCCACTGAACGTGAGCTGTCGGACACTCTCGGCGTAGGCCGACGTGAAGTGCGTCGCGCGCTGGACGTGCTGGAAGAGGAAGGGCGTATCTGGCGCAAGCAGGGCAAGGGTACCTTCATTGGTCCATCTGCCCCGGTTGAGCCGTTGGCGCTTCAGGGATTGGTTCAGCAAACCAACCTGCTGGAAGTCATGGAAGCTCGACTACAGCTCGAACCCGGCTTAGCCCGACTTGCGGCACTGCGTGCCACCAGGGAAAACCTCGCGCTCATGCAGCGTATGCTGGAACGCATTAATAAGGTCAGCCCGGATGACCGCGATCTCAACGAACTGTGGGATAGCGCCTTCCACCGCGCCATTGCGGAGGCAGCAGGTAACCGCCTGATGCTTGGGCTTTTTGATGCGATAGATGCCGTCCGCCGGGAGCCTGGCTGGCAGCATTTACGCGAACTTGCCCGCACCCCTGAACGTGTCGATAGCTACAACGACCACCATCACAAAATCATGTCAGCGATTATTCATCGCCAGCCTAACGAAGCAGCTGCCGCCATGCGCGAACACCTGCTCAGCCTGCAAACCGCCCTGATTCAGGCTATTCACCTTGAGGACGATTCCACGCTATGACGACGATACCCTTTAAGGACTCCACGCCCGTACTGCGGCTGCAAAACCTCAACGTTAAATTCGCGGGCTCGCCGGTGAGCGTGCTCGACGATATCTCGCTGACGGTCAGGGCGGGAGAAACGCTGGCGCTGGTAGGCGAGTCCGGCTGCGGTAAAAGCATCACTTCCCTGGCGCTGATGGGGTTATTACCTGCCAGCGCCCGGATCGTCAGCGGGGAGATGAATTTCCGCCGCCAGGATCTGCGCAAGCTCTCGCCGCGGGAGTATGCCGATCTGCGCGGCAGCGAGCTGGCGATGATATTCCAGGAGCCCATGACCTCGCTCAACCCGGCCTTCACGCTTGGCGATCAGCTCAGTGAAGCGGTGATGCGCCATCAAACGATCTCCCGGGCTGAGGCGATGACGGTTGCGCTACAGATCCTGGAGAAGGTGCAGATCCCGGCCGCAGAGATGCGCCTTAAGGCTTACCCGCATCAGCTTTCCGGCGGTATGCGCCAGCGCGTGATGATAGCGATGGCGCTGATAAACCATCCCAAACTACTTATTGCTGACGAACCCACTACCGCTCTGGACGTGACCATTCAGGCGCAAATTCTCTCCCTGCTCAATACCTTAAAAGAAGAAACGGGCACGGCGGTGCTGATGATCACCCACGATTTAGGCGTGGTGGCTGAAGTCGCGCAGCAGGTGGCGGTGATGTATGCCGGACAGCTAGTGGAGCAGGGGAGTGTTGAAGCTCTGTTTGCCGATCCGCAGCACCCCTATACCATTGGCCTTATGGGTTCCCTTCCTTCTATGGGCGCGCGTAAAGGCCAGCTATCAACTATTCCCGGATCGGTCCCGCTGCCGGAATCCATGCCTCAAGGCTGCCGCTTTGCCACCCGATGTCCCTTCGCGCAGACGCGCTGTCATGCTGAAAAACCACCGCTCACTACGCTCGGTACGGGCCATCAGGTTGCCTGCTTCCGCGTGCCGCTCGAACACCATATTGCCCTGGGAGAGACCGCATGACTATGCCCATTCTTGAAGCCCGCGATCTGAGCAAGCTTTTCCCCGGCCCGAAAAAACTGTTTACGCCGGCCCGCTTTGTCAGCGCTGTCGACCGAGTTTCGATGTCGGTGATGCCTGGCGAAACGCTGGCAATTGTCGGCGAGTCGGGTTCCGGGAAATCCACCCTTGGTCGTCTGCTGCTGCGCCTGCTGGGCGCCAGCGAAGGGCGGGTATTTTATCAGGGTGAGGAGATCACCCACGCCTCGGGCGCCCGTCTGAACCAGCTCCGGCGTGAACTACAGATCATCTTTCAGGATCCCTTCGCTTCGCTGAACCCGCGCATGACGGTGGAGCAAATTGTCGGTGAGCCGCTGTGGCTGCACCAGAACATGAAAAAAACGGATCGCCAGTACCGCGTCTCCGAGCTACTCAGGACGGTCGGCTTGCCCGCGGCCTGGGCCGGGCGTTATCCACACGAATTTTCCGGCGGGCAGCGTCAGCGTATCGGCATTGCGCGCGCGCTGGCGTCAGGCCCAAAGCTGCTGCTGGGTGATGAGCCGGTTTCTGCGCTGGACGTTTCCGTTCAGGCACAGGTGGTTAATTTACTGGAAAGCCTGAAGCACCAGTTGGGGCTAACGATGGTGATCGTCGCCCACGGGCTGGCGGTTATCCGTCATATGAGCGACCGCGTGGCGGTAATGTATCTTGGGCAAATCGTCGAGCTGGCCACCGTCGACGACATCTTCGACGCACCGTTGCATCCTTATACCCAGGCGTTGATTGCCTCAGCGCCGCAAATGCAGCCAGGCGTAGCGCGGGATACGCCGCTGTTGCAGGGTGATTTACCGAACCCGGCTAACCCGCCGTCCGGCTGCCGTTTCCACACCCGTTGCCCCTACGTTACAGATGAATGCCGCCAGATCGAGCCGATTAATCAGGTGCTCGACGGCGGACGTCAGGTTGCTTGCCATCGCTGGCAGGAGATCAATCGCGATCGCAGCGTTATCCAGATCGCACCGCCATCCGCCGCTTTTCTGCGCCGCCGCGCGCTGTTTGAACACGCGGCCACTCACTCCTCCCTTCCTTCAAGGAACTCATGATAATGACAATGCGTAATTCTCTTTTGACCGTACTGGGAAGTGTTATGTTGCTTGGCGCGGCGCTGCCCGCCCATTCTGAAAGCGTGCTGCGGATCGGCCTGGGGGCCGACCCGGATATGCTCGACCCGCATCTGGCGCGCACCTACTATGGCCGTTTCGTGTTTGCCTCCCTGTGCGACAGGCTGGTGGACGTCGACGAGCACCTGAAAGTGGTGCCGGGTCTGGCAAAATCCTGGGCCTGGAGCGAAGATGGCAAAACGCTGACTATGGATCTACGCGAAGGTGTGACCTTCCACGACGGTGAAAAATTTGATGCCGCTGCGGCAAAATACAACCTCGACCGCGCCCTGACCCTCAAAGGCTCCCTGCGTAAAAGCGAGATCTCATCCGTTGAATCGGTCGAGGTCACCGGCCCGATGCAGATTGCGCTGCACCTGAAAACACCGGATGCCGCGCTGCTAATGCAGCTCACCGACCGCGCGGGCGCGATGATGGCACCCGATGCGGCGAAAAAGCCTGACTTTGCCGCCCATCCCGTCTGCTCCGGTCCATACAAATTCGACAGCCGCGTGTCGCAGGACCGCATCGTTCTGACCCGCTTCGACAACTACTGGAACAAAGACGCCTATCACTTCGACAAAATCATCTATCTGCCGATCCCGGATGCCTCCGTGCGTCTCGCGAACCTGCGCGCGGGCGATCTCGACCTGACCGAAGGCATTGCCGCCAGCGACGTCAAAACCGTCGAAGCCGACAGCAAGCTGGCGCTGGCGAAGGTCACCGGTCTGGGGTATCAGGGGATTACCTTCAATATTAACAACGGCAAGGTGCCGGCCAACGATCCGTTCAAAGATGCCCGCGTGCGCGAGGCGTTTTCTCAGGCAATCGATCGCGATGCGTTAAACCAGGTGGTCTTTGAAGGGCTCTACACCCCGGCAAATCAGGCGTTTTCACCGGTCAGCCCGTACCACGTTAACCTGCCGGTCCCGCCGCGCGACGTCGATAAAGCCAAAGCGCTGCTGAAAGCCGCCGGTGTGACCACGCCGCTGAGCGTCAATCTGCTGGTGCCAAACAACCCAACCTCGCAGCAGGTGGGACAGGTATTGCAGGCGATGGTGGCAGAGGCGGGCTTTAACCTGAACCTGCAAATGACCGAGTTCGCCACGCTGCTGGATCGCCAGCAGAGCGGTGACTACCAGTTGAGCTTCTCCGGCTGGTCGGGGCGCCCGGATCCGGATGGCAGCATTTACGGCTTTATCAACAGTAAAGGCACCCTGAACGACGGCCGCTACAGTAACGCGCAGATCGATGAATGGCTGACTCAGGCGCGTCAGAGCACCGACCAGGCCGCACGCCAGCCGCTGTACGACAAGGTGGTGAAGCAACTCCAGACCGACATGCCGATTGCCTACCTCTACTTCGAGCCGCGCATTTTTGGCCTGAACATAAGCGTGCAGGGCTTTAAGCCGTACCCGGACGGCATCGTGCGTCTGGCCGGTTTGATGCTGGCAAAATAAACGTCCTGAGGAGAACCCATGCTGGAACTGATTTGCAAACGTCTGCTGCTGGCCGTCCCGACGCTATTGCTGGTGAGCATGATGGTGTTCGGGCTGCAAAAGCTGCTGCCCGGCGACCCGCTGATCGCCATGGCCGGGGAGGAGCGCGATCCGGCGGTCATTGCCCAACTGCGTGCTGAGCTTAATCTGGATGCGCCGATCCCCGTGCAGTATTTCCATTGGCTGACGCGCGCGCTGCAGGGCGATCTGGGCGTCTCCTTGCGCACGCATGAACCGGTCACGCAGCTGATTGCCAGCAAGCTGCCGGTCACGCTGGAGCTCTCTCTGCTGGCGATGATCATCGCGCTGGTGTTTGGCATCAGCATGGGGATCCTTGCGGCGGTGAATAAAAACAGCTGGGTCGATCATGGGGCGAACTTTGTGGCGATCTCGGGGATATCAATTCCGCACTTCTGGCTGGGGATCCTGCTGATTCTGGTCTTTTCGGTGAACTTGCAATGGTTACCTGCGTCCGGTTATGTGCCATTCAGTGAAGATCCGATCCAGAACCTGCGCACGCTGCTGCTACCCGCGTCCGTGCTCGGAACCGGACTGGCGGCGACGCTGATGCGCCATACCCGTGCGTCGATGATTGCAGTGCTGAAAGCGGATTACATCCGCACCGCGCGCGCTAAGGGGCTGCTGCCGAAAGCAGTGATCCTGAAGCACGCCTTTCGCAACGCGCTGGTGCCTGTAATCACCCTCACCACGCTTCTGTTCGGCGAGCTACTGGGCGGCGCGGTGCTGACCGAGCAGGTCTTCACCATTCCGGGCTTTGGCAAAATGATCGTCGACTCGGTGTTCAATCGTGACTATGCGGTGGTGCAGGGCGTGGTGCTGATCGTGGCGATCGGCTTCCTGATGCTCAATCTGCTGGCCGACGTGCTCTACGTCCTTATCAACCCGAAAATGCGAGGTTAACCATGGCGGAACTGACGACGCAAACCGTTGCCCCCACGCTGCCGCGCGCGCAGAACCGGGTGCTGAAGAAATTTCTCGGCAATAAAAGCGCGGTGATTGGCGCGCTTGTGGTGGGCTTTTTTGTCCTGGTGGCGCTGCTGGCGCCGTGGATCGCCCCCTTCGACCCGGTCAAAGCCAACTTCCTGGCGGTGCGCAAAGCGCCGTCGGCGATGTACTGGTTCGGCACCGACGAGCTGGGGCGTGACATCTTATCCCGCATTATTTGGGGAGCGCGCACCTCGCTGATGGCGGGCTGTATGTCGGTCATTATTGCCGTGGTCATCGGCGTGCCGCTGGGGCTGGTGGCGGGCTACTTCCAGAAGATGTGGGACGGCGTGATCTCGCGCTTTATTGAGGCCTTGCTGGCCTGTCCGTTCCTGATCATGGCGATCGCGCTGGGGGCATTTTTGGGCCCAAGCCTGACGAATGCGATGATCGCCATTGGTCTCTCGGCAATGCCGATTTTCGCCCGGCTGACGCGCGGCCAGGTGATCGCCATTCGCAACGAAGAGTATATCGACGGCGCGCGGGCGATTGGCCTGCCGGATCGCTGGATCATCATTAAATACGTCCTGCCAAACGTGATGTCGCCGATCCTCGTGCAGGCCACGCTGGCGATCGCCTCGGCGATTATCGCCGAAGCCAGCCTGTCGTTTTTGGGGCTGGGACAGCAGCCGCCAAATCCGTCCTGGGGCTCCATGCTCAACACCGCGAAAGGGTTTCTGGAGCAGGCTCCGTGGATGTCCGTTTTCCCCGGCGTGGCGATTTTCCTTGCCGTGCAGGGCTTTAATCTACTCGGCGACGGGCTGCGCGATGCGCTCGATCCGCGCCACGACTAAGGAGTCATGATGACCAAAGCGCTTGATTTTACGTCCGGTTACGATTCACGCCGCCCGCCGATGCTGGGCCATAACGCGGTTGCCACGTCGCAGCCGCTGGCGGCGCAGGCGGGGATGAAGATGCTGCAACTGGGCGGCAATGCCGTCGATGCAGCCATTGCCACCGCGATGGCGCTGACGGTGGTTGAGCCGACCGGCAACGGGATCGGCAGCGACGCCTTTGCCATCGTCTGGGACGGTGAAAAGCTTCACGGCCTCAACGCATCAGGCCGCTCGCCGGCCAGCTGGCATGCGGATCTGTTTGCCGGAAAAAGCGCAGTGCCGGAAATTGGCTGGGACGCGGTGACCGTGCCGGGAGCGGTATCCGGCTGGGTCGCGCTGGCGGAGCGCTTCGGCACGCTGCCGCTGACCACGCTGGCGCAGCCTGCCATTGACTACGCGCGCAACGGCTTTCCCGTCTCGCCGCTGATTGGTCATCTCTGGCAGCGAGGCTATAGCAAGCTGAAAGATCAGCCGGGCTTCAGCGCCTGCTTCGCGCCGGAAGGCCGCGCCCCGCGCGTGGGGGAAATCTTCCGTAACCCCGCGCAGGCGAACTCGCTGGAGCTGATTGCGAAAACCAACGGCGACGCGTTTTACCGCGGCGAGCTGGCGCAGAAAATTGCCGCCTTTGCCAAAGAACACGGTGCGCATCTGACGGCAGAGGATCTGGCAAACCACCGCGTGGACTGGGTTGACCTGCTGTCGCGCGACTTCGCGGGCGGTTCGGTGCAGGAGCTGCCGCCTAACGGTCAGGGGATCGCCACGCTGATTGCGCTCGGCATTCTTGAGCAGTGCGGCATTGAGAAGCATCACCCGGATTCCGTGCAGTCTCTTCATCTCTCCATCGAGGCGATGAAGCTGGCGCTGGCGGATCTCGACCGCTACGTTGCGGATGAAGAACACATGGCCTTCGCGGCGAAAGAGCTGCTGAGTGACCATTACCTGAAGTCGCGCGCCGCGCTTATCAACCACGATAGCGCCTCTGATTTTGTCTACGGATCGCCGACGCAGAGCGGGACGGTTTACGTCAGCACCGCGGATGCGAGTGGGATGATGGTCTCGTTTATTCAGTCCAACTATATGGGATTCGGTTCAGGGATCGTGGTGCCAGATACCGGGATCAGCCTGCAAAACCGGGGCTGCGGCTTTGTGCTGGATCCTGCGCACCCGAACGCGCTGGCGGGCAGCAAGCGCCCGTTCCACACCATCATTCCTGGATTTGCGATGGACGGCAGCGGCAAGCCGCTGATGTCCTTCGGCGTGATGGGCGGGCCGATGCAGGCGCAGGGGCACATGCAGATGGCGCTGCGCATTATGCTGCACGGGCAAAACCCGCAGGCGGCAATCGATGCCCCGCGCTGGCGCGTGGTGCAGGGCAGGGAGGTGATCGTCGAATCAACGTTCGATCGCAATACTATCGCGGCGCTGCGCGAGCGCGGGCATCAGATCGTGGTGGAAGATCCGCTTCAGGATTATAACTTCGGCGGTGCGCAGGTGATTTACCGTATGCCGGAAGGGCACTACGTGGCCGCGACGGAAAGCCGCAAAGACGGGCAGGCGCTGGTGAGTTAATTAACGCCCGGTGGCGCTGCGCTTACCGTGCCTACGCTGTGCTTTTTGTAGGCCGGGTAAGGCGCAGCCGTCACCCGGCTTTTTTTCAACCAATGCTAAACGGATCTGCATCCTGCCAGGCCGGAAACTTCTCCCGATACTCCTTTAACGCCGTTAACGAGATCTCAGCGTCAATTCGTGTTGCCTGATGCGGCTCGGCGGTGGCAATAATCTCACCCTGCGGACTTATCACCCGGCTGTCACCGCGATAGTGATGCCCGTTGCCGTCCGTTCCCACGCGGTTACAGCCAACGACATAAGCCTGATTTTCAATCGCGCGCGCGGTCAGTAAAGCCTGCCAGTGCAGGGAGCGTGGGGCGGGCCAGTTGGCGACGTACAACGCCAGGTCATAATCGTTGCGGTTGCGCGACCACACCGGGAAGCGCAGGTCATAGCAGACCAGCGGCAGAATACGCCAGCCGCGCCATTCAAATACCACGCGTTCGCTTCCGGCTTCATAATGTTGATGTTCGTCCGCCATGCGGAACAGGTGGCGCTTATCGTAGAAATGGACTTTTCCTTCCGGCTCAACCAGCAGGAAGCGGTTGACCGGTCCGCGCCCGGTCTGGAGTGCGACGCTACCGGCAATCAGCGCATTTGTTTCCTGCGCCCTGGCGTGCATCCAGGCCACCACCTCGTCCTGCGGCATGGACTGTTTTGCTGCCTCCATCGCGAAACCTGTGGTAAACATCTCCGGCAGGACAATCACATCGCGTCCGGTAATCTCTTCCAGCTGGCGATCAAAATGGCGAAGGTTGGCGGGGCCGTCCATCCACACTAAAGGTTGCTGCAAAACAGAAATCTTTAAACCAGGCACGATACAGGCTCCTTAATAAACACTTTTTGACACTGTAGCACGTCATTACCAGAAAATGTGGCAATAAAAAACCCCGCGCAGGGCGGGGTTTGTGGGAGCAAAAGGCCTTATGCCGCTTCAGGTTTGCGGTGCTTCTCTGGCAGCTTTACCGGCTGTGTCGCCAGCTCTTCAGGTTCGAAATCATCCACATTAATACTGCGCAGACGGCTCTCTTCGGCTTTCACCAGAATCGCAGCTTCGCTGTTGTCGATGATGCCACCCGCCAGCGCCTGTTTTGCCAGCTCATCCAGTCGTGTAAACGGCAGGTTTTTGCCCAGCTGTTTGCAGATCTTCTGGTGAATCGGGTCGGCGGCCATCACGTCAAGCAGCGCCTCTTCCAGCAAACCTACCGGGTTATGCGGGGTAGGTGCCAGATATTGACCCCGACCAATACGAGAGCGGGTTGCGCTTGGTACCTGGAGGATTTTTGCCACTTTGTGATCCAGCTTGTCGGACGGCGCCAGGTGATGACGACCGGTCGGGAAGATCACCGCGCGCAGGGCACCCGCCACGAAGCGGTTCGGGAAGTTCGCCAGCAGATCGTCAATCGCCTGTTCGGCCTGATACATCGCATCCTGAACGCCCCAGTGCACCAGCGGCAGATCCGCTTCCTGACGGCCTTCATCGTCGTAGCGTTTCAGCACCGCAGAGGCCAGGAAGATCTGGCTCAGCACATCACCCAGACGGGCGGAGATGCGTTCGCGACGCTTCAGGCTACCGCCCAGCACCGCCATGGAAACGTCAGACAGCAGAGCCAGGTTGGCGCTCAGACGGTTCAGGTGCTGGTAGTAACGTTTGGTCGCATCGCCGGTTGGCGTCGCGCTGGTCAGCCCGCGCGTCAGGCCCAGCCAGAAGCTGCGCACCTTGTTGCTGCCGACGTGACCGATATGTTTGAACAGCAGCTTGTCGAAGGCATCCACATCATTATTCTGCGCGGCAGCCATCTCTTCCAGCACGTACGGATGGCAACGAATCGCACCCTGGCCGAAGATCATCATGCTGCGGGTCAGGATGTTTGCCCCTTCCACGGTGATGGCAATCGGCGCACCCTGATAGCCGCGCGCCAGGAAGTTGCCTTCGCCGAGCATGATACCTTTACCGCCTGCGATATCCATTGCATCAATAATTGACTGCTGTGCGCGGTGGGTACAGTGATACTTCACAATCGCCGACAGCACGGCGGGTTTTTCGCCCAGCATAATGCCGTAGGTAATCAGCGAGGCTGCGGCGTCCATCACGTAGGCATTGCCCGCAATACGCGCCAGCGGCTCTTCGATACCTTCCATCTTGCCGATGGAGATTTTGAACTGACGGCGGATATGCGCGTAAGCCCCAATCCCCATCGCCACCGATTTCAGACCGCCTGTTGAGTTCGACGGCAGGGTAATGCCGCGGCCCACAGACAGACATTCCACCAGCATACGCCAGCCCTGCCCGGCCATTTTCGGGCCACCGATGATGTAGTCAATCGGAACAAAGATATCCTGACCGCGGGTTGGACCGTTCTGGAAGGGTACGTTCAGCGGGAAGTGACGGCGACCAATTTCAACGCCCGGAGTCGAGGTTGGGATCAGCGCACAGGTAATACCCAGCTCTTCTTCACCGCCCAGCAGTTTTTCCGGGTCAGAGAGTTTGAACGCCAGGCCCAGCACCGTGGCGATAGGTGCTAGGGTGATATAACGTTTGTTCCAGGTCAGGCGCATGCCCAGCACCTGCTGGCCCTGCCATTCGCCCATGCAAACCACGCCGGTATCAGGAATTGCGCCGGCATCGGAGCCTGCCTCCGGGCTGGTCAGCGCGAAGCACGGAATTTCCTGACCACGCGCCAGACGCGGCAGGTAGTGATCTTTCTGCTCTTCCGTACCGTAATGCTGTAACAGCTCGCCCGGGCCTAAGGAGTTTGGCACGCCAACGGTGATCGCCAGGATCCCGGAGACACCCGCCAGTTTTTGCAGCACCCGAGCCTGAGCGTAAGCGGAGAACTCCAGACCGCCGTACTCTTTCTTAATGATCATCGCGAAGAAGCGATGCTCTTTCAGGTATGCCCACAGCTCAGGCGGCAGGTCGGCCATTTCGTGAGTGATGGCAAAGTCGTTTGCCATGCGGCACGCTTCTTCTACCGGACCATCAATAAAGGCTTGTTCTTCGGCGGTCAGACGCGGCTGCGGATAGTTGTGAAGCTTTTTCCAGTCGGGGTTGCCCTGGAACAGATCGCCTTCCCACCAGGTTGTACCGGCGTCAATCGCTTCTTTCTCTGTACGCGACATCGGCGGCATCACTTTACGGAATCCCCTGAACACCGGCGCAGAGATCATCGACTTACGCATCGGCGTCAGGTTGAACGGCAGCAAAATGATGGCCAGGGGAACAAGGACCCAGATATTCCACAGGCCAGCGACGCCAAGTGCAGCCGTCCAGGCCAGAAGAATCAGGCTACTCAGGAATAAACTGACACGGTGATAGAACAACACACCGAGCAGCACAACGGTTGCGAAAATGCTCAAAATCATCATAAAGAAAAGCTCCCTTGCTTGTAGGAGGTCTGACCACTTGTGATGATATGGTTGTAGTTGATGTCATTTCCTTTAGCAATGTGTTTACAAAATAATTACAACCTGGTTCACATTGTTCGCGTTTTAGCCGGCACAAAAAATCAAAACGCCGGACGATTCGCATGGCTTTAGCTTCTCGCTTTTACTGCTATCCGGTACACTCCACTGTGTTATTTAATCAATACTGAAGGATTATCCTCATGTACCAGGATCTTATTCGTAACGAACTGAACGAAGCGGCGGAAACGCTGGCGAATTTTCTGAAAGATGATGCCAATATTCACGCTATTCAGCGCGCGGCGGTCCTGCTTGCCGACAGCTTCAAAGCCGGCGGTAAAGTGCTCTCCTGCGGTAACGGCGGTTCCCACTGTGACGCCATGCACTTCGCCGAAGAGCTGACCGGACGCTATCGCGAAAACCGTCCGGGCTACCCGGCGATTGCGATTTCCGACGTGAGCCACATCTCCTGTGTAGGCAACGACTTCGGTTACGACCATATCTTTTCCCGCTACGTTGAAGCCGTAGGCCGTGAAGGCGACGTGCTGCTGGGTATCTCCACGTCCGGTAACTCTGCTAACGTGATCAAAGCGATCGCCGCCGCGCGTGAGAAGGGCATGAAAGTGATCACCCTGACCGGGAAAGATGGCGGTAAGATGGACGGTACAGCGGACATTGAAATCCGTGTACCACACTTCGGTTATGCGGATCGCGTTCAGGAAATTCACATCAAAGTGATCCACATCCTGATCCAACTGATCGAAAAAGAGATGGTTAAGTAAGACTTCGCTGGGGGGCGCCGGTGCCCCCCGCTGTTGTGGAGGTGATCTATGTGCGAACTGCTCGGGATGAGCGCCAATGTGCCAACCGATATCTGCTTTAGTTTTACCGGGCTGGTTCAGCGCGGTGGAGGAACCGGGCCGCATAAAGACGGCTGGGGTATTACCTTCTACGAAGGCAAAGGATGTCGCACGTTTAAAGATCCACAACCCAGCTTTAACTCACCCATTGCCAGACTGGTGCAGGACTATCCTATTAAATCCTGTTCGGTGATCGCCCATATCCGCCAGGCAAATCGCGGCGAAGTGGCGCTGGAAAATACCCATCCGTTTACCCGTGAACTGTGGGGCCGTAACTGGACCTATGCGCACAACGGGCAGCTCTCGGGCTATAAATCACTGGAAACCGGCAATTTCCGTCCTGTCGGTGAAACGGACAGCGAAAAAGCATTTTGCTGGCTGCTGCACAAGCTTACCGAGCGCTACCCCCGTACGCCCGGCAACATGACCGCCGTTTTTAAGTACATAGCGTCACTGGCGTCTGAGTTACGCGAGAAGGGCGTCTTTAATATGCTGCTGTCTGACGGGCGCTACGTGATGGCGTTCTGCTCGACGAATCTGTTCTGGATCACCCGACGTGCGCCGTTTGGCGTCGCCACGCTGCTCGATCAGGATGTGGAAATTGATTTTCAGAAGGAGACCACACCGAACGATGTGGTCACTGTCATTGCAACGCAGCCGCTGACCGGCAACGAAACCTGGCAAAAGATCATGCCAGGCGAGTGGGCGCTATTTTGTCTCGGGGACCGCGTAATTTGACGCCAGCTGCGGCTGAACCACTTCATGGCTGAGCGGTTTACTCACCACGTAACGGCCATTGACGATGGACACCACCGGCGGCTTATGGGTCTGCTCGAAGTAGTCATAGCCCGGTTTTAGCTGTTTCCAGAAATCTGTGTAAACAGAGTACTTATGGCGCGCCATGTTCGCATCCGTCATACGGAACGGATAGATGCTGACCTGAACATTCGGCTGGCCGAAGACCAGTGCGCCCGTGACAAACTGGAAGATTTCATCAATGCCGGAATCCGTCATCGCATAACAACCGACTGACACGCAGGCACCGTGAATCATCAGGTATTTCCCTTCGTAACCGTGCGCACGGTCGAAGGCATTGGGGAAACCGATGTTAATCGCTTTATAGAAGCGGCTGTCCGGTTTTAGCTGGTTACGCTGAACGTTGTAAAACCCTTCCGGACTTTTGAAGTCACCCTGGCGCTGTTTCGGCCCCAGCCCGCCAGAATAGTTACAGATTTTGTAGCTATCGAGCAGCTGATACGTCTCGCCCATTTTGACAAACAGATCGAGTGTGCGCTCTTCCTTGAAGATTTGAATATAAACCGGGGATCCCATCAACTGCTGTTTATACTCTTTGCTGACCGGCGTCGTTGAACTATTACTGCCAAGCAGCCCGGCAAACGACATGCACGGTATCAGAAGCATCGCAATGAACAATGCGATTTTACGCATACTACTGGTTCCTTGATAAAACAATGACCAACTTGCCAGAACGGCAAAAGACACCCGAAATCAGACTAATCTGGACAGGAGCGCTCACATTAGCACCGATGGAGATTTTCGCAAGAGCCAACCTTTGCGTTTACAAATTAGTTTTACTTTATAACCCATTCACATTGTCCTGACTCCAGGAACTTTGCGCAATAGCTCGCATTTCGGCGCGCCAGTCGGCGGATTTGCTGCCCCTGGCAGGGCCGAAAATGATACACTCCGGCCTCTCTGGATTGTTGTTCATGGATACCTGCTAACCACATGTTTAGAATCAGAAAAGGACTCGATCTGCCAATCTCTGGCGTGCCTGAACAGCACGTTACCACCGGCGCCAGTATTCATCATGTCGCTATTGTAGGTGATGATTACGTGGGCATGCGTCCCGCGATGCTGGTACAGGAAGGCGATCGCGTAATAAAAGGCCAGGCGCTCTTCGAGGATAAAAAAAATCCTGGCGTTATGTTTACAGCCCCAGCCAGCGGCACCGTTGTCGCCATCCATCGTGGTGAGCGTCGCGTCCTGCAATCGGTTGTTATTCAAATTGAAGGCGATGAGAAACGCGAATTTGCGCGTTTTGACGCCGCCGATCTTGCCACCCTCAGCCACGACGCGGTGCAGACGCAACTGCTGGAGTCGGGACTGTGGACGGCGCTTCGCACGCGCCCCTATAGCAAAACGCCCGTGCCTGGCACTGTGCCGGCCGCTATCTTCGTCACGGCCATCGACACCAACCCGCTCAGCGCAGATCCGCAGCCTCTTATCCTGGCTGAACGCAAAGCTTTCGATGCCGGCCTCACCGTGTTAACGCGCCTGACGCCGGGCAAAGTGCATGTCTGCCAGGCCAGCGGCGGTAAGCTGGGCGGGCATCCGCAAGGGCAGGTAGCCTTTAATGAATTTGCCGGCCCGCATCCGGCCGGGCTGGTGGGAACGCATATTCATTTCCTGGAGCCGGTAAGCCTGACGAAACAGGTCTGGCATCTTAATTATCAGGACGTGATCGCTATCGGTAAGCTGTTCACCACGGGTGAGCTGTGCGCAGAACGCATTATTGCCATCGGCGGCCCTCAGGCAACCCAACCGCGTCTGGTTCGCACGCTGCTTGGGGCGGACCTGACGGCGCTGTTGGCTGGCGAAACGAAAGAGGGTGAAAACCGTATTATTTCCGGTTCGGTGCTGAGCGGCAGGCACGCGACAGGCCCGATGGCCTGGCTGGGTCGTTTCCATCTTCAGGTGAGCGTTGTGCTTGAAGGACGCGAGAAAGAGCTGTTCGGCTGGGTACTGCCTGGTGCAGAAAAATACTCGGTAACGCGCACCACGCTCGGCCACTTCCTGCGTCGTAAGCTGTTTAACTTCTCCACCAGCACCAACGGCGGTGAGCGCGCCATGGTTCCGATTGGCAACTACGAACGCGTGATGCCGCTGGATATTCTGCCCACCGTGCTGCTGCGCGATCTCCTGGCCGGCGATACCGACGGTGCCCAGGCGTTGGGCTGTCTGGAGCTGGACGAAGAAGATCTGGCGCTGTGTACCTACGTGTGTCCAGGTAAATACGAATATGGACCCGTATTGCGCGAGGTGTTAACCCGCATTGAGCAGGAAGGATAACCATGGGCTTAAAACACCTCTTTGAAAAAATTGAGCCGCACTTTACCGAAGGGAAGCTCAAAAAGTACTACCCGCTGTATGAAGCGACAACGACCATTTTCTACACGCCGGGTCTGGTGACGAAAGGCGCGGCGCACGTTCGCGACGCCATCGACCTCAAGCGAATGATGATTCTGGTCTGGTTTGCGGTCTTCCCGGCCATGTTCTGGGGGATGTATAACGTTGGGTTGCAAACTATTCCGGCGCTGCACCATATGTACGATGCAGAGCAGCTGGCGCAGGTGATTCAGTCTGACTGGCACTATCGTCTGGCGCAGTCGCTGGGGGTGAGCTTTGCGGCAGATGCCAGCTGGGTCAGCATGATGACGCTGGGCGCTGTCTTCTTCCTCCCTATCTATATGACTGTCTTTATCGTGGGCGGTTTCTGGGAGGTGCTGTTCGCTATTATTCGCAAACATGAGATCAACGAGGGCTTCTTTGTTACCTCTATTCTGTTTGCGCTGATTGTTCCGCCAACGCTGCCGCTCTGGCAGGCGGCGATGGGGATCAGCTTTGGCGTGGTGATTGCCAAGGAGATCTTCGGCGGGACCGGACGCAACTTCCTCAATCCGGCGCTGGCAGGGCGCGCGTTCCTGTTCTTTGCTTATCCGGCGCAAATCTCGGGCGACCTGGTGTGGACGGCAGCAGACGGATTCTCCGGCGCGACGCCACTTTCACAGTGGGCGGCTGGCGGCGGCGAAACGCTGGTCAATAATGCAACCGGACAGCCTGTCACCTGGTTTGATGCGTTTATCGGCAATATTCCAGGCTCCATCGGTGAAGTGTCTACCCTGATGATTTTGATCGGCGGGGCCATCATCCTCTTTGGCCGCGTGGCGTCCTGGCGCATTGTCGCAGGCGTCATGCTCGGGATGGTACTCACCGCCACGCTTTTCAACTTCATTGGTTCAGACACAAACCCGATGTTCTCCATGCCGTGGTACTGGCACCTCGTGCTGGGAGGCTTTGCGTTTGGCATGATGTTCATGGCCACCGATCCGGTCTCGGCTTCGTTTACCGACAGAGGTAAATGGTGTTACGGCGCGCTCATTGGGGTGATGTGTGTACTGATTCGCGTGGTCAACCCGGCTTATCCGGAAGGGATGATGTTGGCCATTCTGTTTGCCAATCTGTTTGCGCCGCTGTTCGACTACCTGGTCGTGCGCGCCAACATTAAGCGGAGGAAGGCGCGTGGCTGAGATCAAAAATAACGACAGCATCAGCAAAACGCTGCTGGTGGTGCTGGTACTGTGTCTGGTCTGTTCTATTGTCGTGGCCGGTTCTGCCGTAGGGTTAAAGCCGCTACAGCAAGAGCAACGAGCGCTGGATAAACAGCGTAACATCCTGGCCGTGGCCGGGCTGATGCAGGAAGGCATGACGAAGGATGACGTCGCAGCGGTGTTTGCCGAACGTATTACCGCACGGCTGGTGGATTTAAAAACCGGGGAGTTAATGGATAAAGACCCGGCGAAATACAACCAGGCGCTGGCGCTAAAAGATCCGCAGATGAGCACCACGCTTGACGCCTCGCAGGATCCGGCAGGCATTAAGCGCCGCAGCAATGTCGCGGAGATTTACCTCGTCCGTGACGAGCAAAAGCGCATCCAGGAAATCGTGTTGCCCATCTATGGCAACGGTTTATGGTCAATGATGTACGCCTTTGTGGCGTTGGATACCGATGGTCGTACGGTGAAAGGCATTACTTATTACGATCAGGGCGAAACACCAGGGCTGGGGGGCGAAGTTGAGAACCCTAACTGGCGAGCACAGTTTGTTGGTAAAAAAGTGCTCGACGACAACGGCCAGCCTGCGCTGAAGGTGGTGAAAGGGGGCGCGCGTCCCGGCGATGAATTTGCCGTTGATGGCCTTTCCGGCGCCACGCTCACCTCTAACGGTGTACAGCACAGCTTTGATTTCTGGATGGGTGAACTGGGCTTTGGTCCCTTCCTGAAGAATGTACGTGAAGGAGCGCTGAATAATGGCTGATACGGGTGAACTGAAAGAAGTTAAAAAGGTGCTGATTGGCCCGCTGTTAGCCAATAACCCGATAACGCTACAGGTGCTGGGGGTGTGCTCGGCGCTGGCGGTGACCACCAAGCTGGAAACGGCGGTGGTCATGACGCTGGCGGTAACGCTGGTGACAGCGTTTTCCAGCATGTTTATCTCAATGATCCGCCACCACATACCCAACAGCGTGAGGATCATCGTGCAGATGGCGATTATCGCCTCGCTGGTGATCGTGGTCGATCAGCTCCTGCGCGCCTTCGCCTATGAAACCTCGAAGCAGCTTTCGGTGTTTGTCGGCCTGATAATCACCAACTGCATCGTGATGGGGCGTGCTGAAGCCTATGCGATGAAAATGCCACCGCTGGCGAGCTTTATGGACGGTATCGGTAACGGCCTGGGTTACGGCGTGATCCTGTTGACGGTTGGTTTCCTGCGCGAACTTATTGGCAGCGGCAAGCTGTTTGGCATTCCGGTGCTGGATACGGTACAGAACGGCGGCTGGTATCTGCCGAACGGCCTGTTCCTGCTGGCCCCAAGCGCATTTTTCATTATCGGTTTGCTGATCTGGCTGATTCGTACGTTGAAGCCTGAACAGCAGGAAAAGGAGTAACCGACAATGGCTCATTACCTGAGTTTATTTGTGCGCGCGGTGTTTGTTGAAAACATGGCGCTCGCTTTCTTCCTGGGCATGTGTACGTTCCTTGCCGTTTCTAAAAAGGTATCGACGGCATTTGGTCTGGGCGTGGCAGTTACCGTTGTGCTGGGGCTTTCCGTTCCGATTAACAACCTGGTATTCAACTTCGTGCTGCGCGATGGCGCGCTGGTGGAGGGGGTTGATCTTAGCTTCCTGAACTTCATCACCTTTATCGGAGTGATTGCGGCGCTTGTTCAGATCCTGGAGATGATCCTCGATAAATACTTCCCGTCGCTGTACAACGCGCTGGGGATCTTCCTGCCGCTGATCGCCGTGAACTGCGCCATCTTCGGTGGCGTCTCGTTTATGGTTCAGCGCGATTACAATTTCAGTGAATCGGTTGTGTATGGCTTCGGTTCCGGTATCGGCTGGATGCTGGCGATTGTCACCATGGCGGGGATCCGTGAAAAAATGAAATATGCCAACGTACCTGCGGGGCTTCGTGGCTTAGGGATCACCTTTATCACCACCGGCCTGATGGCGTTGGGCTTTATGTCCTTCTCCGGTGTGCAGCTATAAGGGCTAACAGATGGAAATTATTCTTGGCGTGGTGATGTTCACGCTGATAGTACTGGTGCTGTCAGGGCTGATCCTGGCGGCGCGTGCGAAGCTGGTCAATTCCGGGGATGTGATCATTGATATCAATGACGATCCGCAGAATCAGATCCGTACCCCGGCAGGGGATAAGCTGCTTAACACGCTCTCCGGCAACGGGATTTTTGTCTCGTCTGCCTGTGGCGGCGGTGGCTCCTGTGGCCAGTGCCGTGTGACGGTCAAAGAGGGCGGCGGTGATATTCTGCCAACGGAACTGTCGCATATCACGAAGCGTGAAGCGAAAGAGGGATGCCGTCTGGCGTGCCAGGTCGCTGTGCGCCAGAACATGAAGATTGAGCTGCCGGAGGAGATCTTCGGCGTGAAAAAATGGGAGTGCGAAGTTATCTCTAACGATAACAAAGCCACGTTCATCAAAGAGCTCAAGCTGCGTGTCCCTGAAGGGGAGAGCGTCCCGTTCCGTGCGGGTGGGTATATCCAGATTGATTGTCCGGCACACACCGTCGCGTATGCTGACTTCGATGTGCCTGAGGAGTACCGGGCAGACTGGGATAAATTTAACCTCTTCCGCTTTGTTTCCGAGGTAAAAGAGCCCGCGCTTCGCGCCTATTCCATGGCTAACTATCCGGAAGAGAAGGGCATTATTATGCTCAACGTGCGTATCGCCACGCCGCCACCGAATGTGCCTGATGCCCCTCCTGGCGTCATGTCGTCGTATATCTGGTCCCTCAAGCCTGGCGACAAAGTGACGATTTCCGGCCCGTTCGGCGAATTCTTTGCCAAAGATACTGACGCGGAGATGGTCTTTATCGGCGGCGGTGCGGGTATGGCGCCGATGCGTTCGCATATTTTTGACCAGCTCAAACGACTTGGCAGCAAGCGTAAGATCAGCTTCTGGTACGGGGCGCGTTCACTGCGCGAAATGTTCTATGACGATGAGTTTGAACAACTGGCGCGTGATAACCCTAACTTTACCTTCCATGTGGCGCTATCCGATCCGCAGCCGGAAGATAACTGGACAGGCTATACGGGCTTCATCCACAACGTGCTGTATGAAAATTACCTCAAACAGCACCCGGCACCGGAAGATTGCCAGTTCTATATGTGTGGTCCGCCAATGATGAACGCCGCCGTGATTAAGATGCTAAAAGATCTTGGCGTGGAAGATGAGAACATCATGCTTGATGATTTCGGAGGCTGATTATGCTGACTTTTCTGGCGACCTTTGCGGTGTTTGTGTTGGTGATCTTCGGCATGTCCTTAGGCTGGATCATCAAGCGTAAAAGCATTCAGGGCAGTTGCGGAGGCATCTCTTCCATCGGAATGGAAAAAGTGTGCGATTGTCCGGAACCGTGCGATGCGCGGAAAAAGCGGATGGCTCGCGAGCAGCAACGCATTATTTAGTCTTCCAGGTCGGGTAAGGCAACGCCGCCACCCGACAATTCCTGCGCGCACTTCTCAACCCTCATTTGTTTACTGTATACTTATCCAGTAATAAGTGAGGGCTTACTATGCGCAAAATAATCCATGTCGATATGGACTGCTTTTTTGCCGCAGTGGAGATGCGTGACAACCCGGCGCTGCGGGATATTCCGATCGCCATTGGCGGCAGCCGGGTTCAGCGCGGTGTCATCAGCACCGCCAACTATCCTGCTCGCAAATACGGTGTACGCAGCGCCATGCCGACAGCGATGGCGCTGAAACTGTGCCCGCATCTCACTCTTTTGCCCGGACGTTTTGATGCCTATAAAGAAGCATCGAGCCACATTCGGGAGATCTTCTCCCGCTACACCTCACTGATTGAACCGTTATCGCTGGATGAAGCCTATCTGGATGTCACCCACGGCGTGCACTGCCACGGCTCCGCCACCCTCATGGCGCAGGAGATCCGCCAGACTATTTTTAACGAGCTGAACCTGACGGCATCGGCAGGCGTCGCGCCGGTCAAATTTCTCGCCAAAATCGCCTCCGATTTAAATAAGCCCAACGGCCAGTACGTCATCACTCCGGAAGAGGTTCCGGCGTTTTTAAAGACGCTGCCGCTCAGCAAAATCCCCGGCGTGGGCAAAGTCTCCGCCGCGAAGCTGGAAAATATGGGGCTACGCACCTGCGAAGACGTTCAGCGCAGCGATCTGGCGCTGCTGCTTAAGCGTTTTGGCAAGTTTGGCCGCGTACTGTGGGAACGCAGTCAGGGCATTGATGACCGGGATGTGAACAACGAACGGCTGCGTAAATCGGTCGGCGTTGAACGCACGCTGAGCGAAGATATCCATGACTGGACCGAGTGTGAAACCATTATTACGGAACAGCTTTATCCTGAGCTTGAACGACGCTTACTGAAGGTCAAACCGGATCTGCTTATTGCCCGACAGGGCATCAAACTGAAATTTAACGATTTTCAGCAGACGACGCAGGAGCACGTCTGGCCACGCCTCAACAAAGAGGATCTTATCGCGACGGCGAAAAAGGCGTGGGAAGAACGGCGGGGCGGACGAGGGGTGAGGCTGGTGGGGCTGCACGTCACCTTGCTGGATCCGCAGCTGGAGCGTCAACTGGTGTTGGGACTGTAGATTACGCTAATCGTAGGCCCGGCAAGCGTAGCGCCACCGGGCATCAAACGGCTAATTACTTAACAGGAATTGCTTTCAGCAGCTCAGTCAGCAGCGTCCAGTAGTGACCGACGCTTTCAATGTGAACCTGCTCATCCGGGGAGTGTGGCCCGGTGATGGTTGGCCCGATGGAGACCATGTCCATATCCGGATACGGTTTCTTGAACAGACCACACTCCAGACCCGCATGAATAACCTGAATGTTCGGGGTGCTGTTGAACAGTCGCTGATAAGTTTCACGCACCAGTGCCATGACCGGAGAACTTGCATCCGGCTGCCAGCCCGGGTAGCTGCCTTTTGCAGACGTTTTCGCGCCCGCCAGGGTACCCAGAGATTTCAGCATGCTCACAACGTACTCTTTACCGCTGTCGATCAGGGAACGGATCAGGCAGATGATCTCTGCGCTGTCGTCACCCATGGTCACCACGCCCACGTTCAGGGAGGTTTCCACCACGCCTTTCGCCACGTCAGAGTTGCGAATAACGCCGTTTGGCGTTGCGTTCAGCAGCTGGACGAACGTGTCACGAGACTGTGCGGTCAGCGCGGCTTTATCCGTCGTAACGGACTCCAGCACCACCGTCAGGTTTTTCTCTTTTGCAGACAGTTCGTTTTTCAGGATCTCCAGATACACGCTGGAGAGTTTTTTCAGCTCGTCCGCTTTCGACGCAGGCACCGCCACGGTAGCGAAGGCTTCGCGAGGGATCGCGTTACGCAGAGTACCGCCGTTGAAGTCCACCAGACGCAGATCCAGTTCAGCAGCATGGCCCGCCAGGAAACGCGCCAGCAGTTTGTTGGCGTTGCCCAGGCCCAGGTGAATATCACCGCCGGAGTGACCGCCTTTCAGTCCTTTCAGCGTCAGCTTAAAGGTCTCGAATCCGGCAGGGATCGCTTCGCGGGACAGCGGCAGGGTAGAGATAAAATCGATCCCGCCCGCGCAGCCCATGTAGATCTCACCCTCTTCTTCGGAGTCGGTGTTGATCAGAATGTCCGCTTGCAGCCAGTTTGCCTGGAGACCGAACGCGCCATCCATGCCCGCTTCTTCAGTCATAGTCAGCAGCACTTCCAGCGGACCGTGTTCAACGCTGTCGTCAGCCAGCACGGCCAGCGCGGAAGCCATACCAATGCCGTTATCTGCGCCCAGAGTCGTGCCGCGCGCCTTCACCCACTCACCGTCGATGTAAGGCTGGATCGGGTCTTTTGTGAAGTCGTGAACGGTGTCGTTGTTTTTCTGCGGAACCATATCCAGGTGCGCCTGCAATACCACTGGCTTACGGTTTTCCATACCTGCGGTGGCAGGTTTGCGGATAAGAATATTTCCAACCTGGTCGCGCTCAGCGTGCAGACCTTTTTCCTTCGCCCAACCCATAATATGTTCGGCAAGCTGTTCTTCGTGATAGGAAGGGTGCGGAATGGAGCAGATTTTGGCAAAAATATCCCACAGCGGCTGTGGAGATAATTGAGACAGTTCAGACACGATAGGTCTCCTTGTCGTTGCGCTGCAAAACAATGTTGCAGGTCACAGGGTTAGCAGGTTAATCGTTACCACAAGTCAGGCTTGCGAGATGCAACTGAGAATACCACTTTCTCCCGTGGCTGGTAGCATTAAGCATGTAAAAACTCAGGCTCATGGCGCGTAACACTGGTTTTTAGTGCGTCAGATCTCTATAATCTCGCGCAACCTGGTTCACCCTCATTTTTTTAAGCCGTATATAAACAGGCTGGGACACTTCACATGAGCGAAAAATACGTCGTCACCTGGGACATGTTGCAGATTCACGCACGCAAACTGGCTGCGCGTCTGATGCCTTCCGAACAGTGGAAAGGCATTATTGCCGTCAGCCGTGGCGGTCTGGTACCGGGGGCGCTGCTGGCACGTGAGCTGGGTATTCGTCATGTCGATACCGTATGTATCTCCAGCTACGATCACGACAACCAGCGCGAACTGAAAGTGCTGAAACGCGCGGAAGGCGACGGTGAAGGCTTTATCGTTATCGACGATCTGGTGGACACCGGCGGTACCGCGGTGGCTATCCGCGAAATGTATCCAAAAGCGCACTTCGTCACTATCTTCGCGAAACCAGCGGGTCGCCCACTGGTTGATGATTACGTTATTGATATCCCGCAGGATACCTGGATTGAACAGCCATGGGATATGGGCGTGGTCTTCGTACCGCCTATCTCTGGCCGTTAATTTCAGTACGTAACTTTACACGCCCGGTTATGCCGGGCGTTGTTCTTTTTAGCCTGCCACGCGTTACAATGGTCTTCATATGACGTATCCATGGAGGCAACGCAATGACGCAGGCGAATCTTACCGAAACTCTCTTCAAACCCCGTTTCAAGCACCCTGAAACGTCGACGCTGGTGCGTCGTTTTAATCCGGGGACAATGCCTGCCGTTCAGTCAGCGTTAGACGGTAAGAACGTGCCCCACTGGTATCGAATGATTAACCGCCTGATGTGGATCTGGCGCGGCATCGATCCGCGTGAAATCCTCGACGTGCAGGCGCGTATCGTGATGAGCGAGTCCGAGCGTACCGACAGCGATCTCTACGATACGGTGGTGGGCTACCGTGGTGGAAACTGGATCTACGAATGGTCAAAGCAGGCCATGCTCTGGCAGCAAAAAGCGAGCCAGGAAGAAGATGCCACTCTCAGCGGAAAGCACTGGCTGCATGCGGCAAATCTGTACAGCATCGCTGCATATCCGCATCTTAAAGGCGACGAACTGGCAGAGCAGGCCCAGGCGCTGGCAAACCGGGCTTATGAAGAGGCCGCGCAGCGGTTGCCTGGCCGGATGCGTGAAATTGAGTTCGCCATTCCCGGTGGCAGCCCGGTGACCGGATTCCTGCATATGCCGGAGGGGGAAGGACCGTTCCCGACGGTTCTGATGTGCGGTGGACTGGACTCGTTACAAATTGACTATTACAGCCTGTATGAGCGCTACTTTGCCCCAAACGGAATCGCCATGCTGACGCTTGATATGCCTTCCATTGGTTTTTCATCCAAATGGAAACTTACGCAAGACTCCAGCCTGCTGCATCAGCATGCATTAAAAGCGCTGGAGAATATCCCTTGGGTTGACCACACCCGGGTTGGCGCGTTTGGCTTCCGCTTTGGCGCTAACGTCGCGGTACGGCTTGCCTACCTTGAATCTTCACGCCTGAAGGCCGTCGCCTGTCTTGGCCCGGTGGTGCATGCTCTGTTAAGCGATCCTGCGCGTCAGGGTAGCGTTCCTGAGATGTATCTGGACGTGCTGGCGAGCCGACTTGGCATGCATGATGCTTCAGACGAAGCGTTGCGCATTGAACTTAATCGTTATTCATTAAAAACGCAGGGCTTACTCGGCCGCCGCTGCCCAACCCCGATGATGTCCGGTTTCTGGAAGAACGATCCGTTTAGCCCGGAAGAGGAGTCACGCTTAATCACGTCGTCATCTTCTGATGGTAAATTGCTGGAGGTACCCTTCAGCCCGGTGTACCAGAATTTTGACAAAGCGCTGAAAGAGATCACACGCTGGATCACGCAGAGATTGTGTTAATAGTTTGCTAAATTTCGTTGGTTTGGTAAAACAGTGCTTCACAAAAGGAGATCGCAATGACGTTACCGAGTGGACACCCGAAAAGTAGACTGATTAAGAAGTTCATGGCTCTTGGCCCGTATATTCGAGAAGAGCAGTGTGAAGAGAATCGCTTTTTTTTCGACTGCCTGGCTGTTTGCGTCAACGTGAAGCCTGCACCCGAAAAACGTGAGTTCTGGGGCTGGTGGATGGAAATGGAAGCACAGGAAAACCGTTTTACCTATAGCTATCAGTTTGGCCTGTTTAATAAAGACGGGCACTGGCAGGCGACGAGCATCAAAGATCAGGAAGTGATCGATCGTCTGGAGCATACGCTAAAAGAATTTCACGGCAAAGCTCGTGATCTGCTGGCGACGCTGGATCTGAAGCTGGAGCCTGCGGACGATTTTTCCAGCGAAGCGGTGAAACTGAGAGCCTGATGATGTCACAGCGCCGGGTGGCGGCTACGCCTTACCCGGCATGAAAAATTTACTATCCCGTACGCCCGGTAAGCATAGCGTCACCGGGCACAAAAAAACCGGCTCAGCGCCGGTTTTTTATTACCACAACATCAGAACTGGTAGGTCATGCCCAGCGCAACGATATCATCGCTGCTTACGCCCAGTTTATTATCGTCATCGATCTGGTTGATCTTATAATCAACAAACGCAGACATATTTTTGTTGAAATAATATGTCGCACCTACGTCGATGTATTTCACGATATCTTCATCGCCGATACCTTCGATATCTTTGCCTTTAGACTGCACGTAACCCAGAGATGGACGCAGACCAAAGTCAAATTGATATTGCGCGACCACTTCGAAGTTTTGCGCTTTATTTGCAAAGCCACCGGAAATAGGGGCCATATTGCGGGTTTCGGAATAGATAGTGGCCAGATAAATATCGTTGGCATCATATTTCAAACCGGTTGCCCAGCCTTCTGCTTTTTTACCTTCGCCGCGTGCCTGAAGGTTTTGATCGTTAGTGCGATCGGAGCTGGCATACGCACCAATCACAGAAAAATCGCTGCCGCCGAAGTCATAGCTCAGGGAGGTACCGAAGCCGTCACCGTTTTGCTTCTTCACGTCGCGGTTTTCATTTTTGCCCTGGTATTGCAGGGTCATATTCAGGCCGTCAACCAGGCCAAAGAAATCGGTATTACGGTATGTGGCCAGACCGGAGGCGCGTTTCGTCATGAAGTTATCGGTCTGTGCCAGGCCGTCACCGCCGAACTCCGGGAACATATCGGTGTATGCGGCGACGTCATACAGCGCGCCCAGGTTACGGCCGTAATCCAGTGAGCCGAAGTCTTTCAGTTTCAGCCCGGCAAATGCCAGACGTGTTTTTTGAGAAGAGTCGCTCTCAGCTTTGTTACCTGCGAACTCAGCTTCCCAACGTCCGTAGCCCGTCAGCTGATCGTTAATCTGCGTTTCACCCTTAAAGCCGAAACGAACGTAAGTCTGGTCACCATCCTTAGCGTCATCATCACTGATGTAGTGCATTGCTTTTACTTTGCCGTACACGTCCAGTTTATTCCCGTTTTTATTATAAACTTCTGCTGCCTGAACAGATGCGGAAGCAACTACGCCCATTACCACTAATGCCAGAGTGCTCTTTTTCATTTTCAATCCTGATTTTATAAAAACGCGCTAATATTCGCTGAGTAATAAGATTCGACTTATTACCCCGTGAAAAACAGGAAGGGTTTTATCGTTCGTGGGTGAAAGTTTTATGACAAAGTAAGAATATGTCTAAAAAAGTATGTTTTAATTTTTCGGTAATAAAATTGTCAAAATCTGCCGCTACGCTTCCTGATCCCGCGCAACAAAGTGACGGGTCATGCGCTAAGGCAGTTGGCAACGGAGCTGACACCTGTTAAAACGTCTGACTGACATCATTTTCCCTTATTGTTGAACGGCAGAGAATCATGAGTGACAGCCAGACGCTGGTGGTAAAACTCGGTACCAGTGTGTTAACAGGCGGATCGCGCCGCCTGAATCGTGCCCATATCGTTGAGCTTGTACGTCAGTGCGCTCAGTTGCATGCCGCAGGGCATCGTATTGTGATTGTGACTTCCGGGGCGATTGCCGCCGGGCGTGAACACCTGGGCTACCCCGAACTCCCCGCGACGATCGCCTCCAAACAGCTGCTGGCCGCCGTGGGACAAAGCCGACTCATACAGCTCTGGGAACAACTGTTCTCCATCTACGGCATTCACGTCGGGCAGATGCTGCTGACGCGTGCGGATATGGAAGACAGAGAACGTTTCCTGAACGCCCGCGATACGCTGCGTGCACTGCTGGATAACCATATCGTTCCGGTCATTAACGAAAACGACGCTGTTGCCACCGCTGAAATCAAAGTGGGCGACAACGATAACCTCTCTGCGCTGGCGGCGATCCTGGCAGGGGCCGATAAGCTACTGCTTCTGACCGATCAGCAGGGGCTGTTTACCGCTGACCCGCGTTCTAATCCACAGGCAGAACTAATTAAAGACGTTCACGGCATTGACGATGCGCTGCGCGCCATTGCGGGTGACAGCGTTTCTGGTCTGGGGACAGGCGGCATGGGCACCAAGCTCCAGGCCGCGGACGTGGCGTGCCGGGCCGGTATCGACACCATCATCGCCGCGGGCAGCCGCCCGGGCGTGATCGGTGATGTGATGGAAGGCATCTCTGTGGGCACTCGCTTCCACGCCCAGGCGTCCCCGCTGGAAAACCGAAAACGCTGGATCTTTGGTGCGCCCCCGGCTGGCGAACTGACCGTGGATGAAGGCGCGACCGCCGCTATTCTGGAAAGAGGAAGCTCGTTACTTCCAAAAGGAATTAAAAGCGTGACAGGCAACTTCTCGCGTGGTGAAGTGATCCGAATCCGTAACCTTGAAGGTCGCGACATCGCTCATGGCGTAAGTCGTTATAACAGCGACGCGCTGCGTCGGATTGCTGGTCACCATTCCCAGCAGATCGACGCCATCCTGGGCTATGAATATGGCCCGGTTGCAGTGCATCGTGACGACATGATTATTCGTTAAGGAGCCAGAACATGCTGGAACAAATGGGCGCAGCCGCGAAAGCCGCCTCTTATAAACTGGCGCTCCTTTCCAGCCGCGAGAAAAACCGCGTGCTGGAAAAAATCGCTGATTATCTGGAATCTCAGTCGCAGGAAATTTTGCTCGCCAACGAGCAGGATCTGCTGGAAGCGCGTAGCAACGGCTTGAGTGAAGCGATGCTCGATCGTCTGGCGCTGACCCCTGCGCGTCTGAAAGGTATTGCCGACGACGTCCGTCAGGTGTGCAACCTCGCCGACCCGGTAGGGCAGGTGATTGACGGTGGGGTGCTCGACAGCGGATTACGCCTTGAGCGTCGCCGCGTGCCGCTTGGCGTCATTGGGGTGATTTACGAAGCGCGTCCAAACGTGACGGTGGATGTCGCCTCCCTGTGCCTGAAGACCGGTAATGCCGCGATCCTGCGTGGCGGGAAGGAGACCTGGCGCACCAACGCCGCGACGGTAAACGTCATTCAGCAGGCGCTGGAGGAGTGTGGTTTACCGGCGGGTGCCGTGCAGGCGATTGAAAGCCCCGACCGTGCGCTGGTCAACGAGATGCTGCGCATGGACAAATACATCGACATGCTGATCCCACGCGGCGGCGCGGGCTTGCACAAGCTGTGCCGTGAGCAATCTACCATTCCGGTGATCACCGGTGGTATTGGCGTATGCCATATCGTAGTGGATGACACCGCGGAGGTAGAACCTGCGCTGAAGATTATCGTCAACGCTAAAACACAGCGTCCAAGCACCTGTAATACGGTGGAAACGCTGCTGGTGCATCAGGGCATCGCCAGTACCTTCCTGCCAGCGCTGAGCAAGCAGATGGCGGAAAGTGGCGTCACGCTGCATGCGGATGAGAAGTCTCTCGCCCTGCTGAAAGACGGTCCGGCGAAGGTCGTTCCGGTTAACGCGGAGCAGTACGACGATGAGTATTTGTCGCTGGATCTGAACGTGAAGGTGGTTGCGGATCTCGATGATGCTATTGCGCACATTCGTGAACACGGAACCCAGCATTCTGACGCGATCCTGACGCGGACCCTGCGCAATGCCGATCGTTTTGTGAATGAAGTGGATTCGTCTGCGGTTTACGTGAATGCCTCGACGCGCTTCACCGATGGCGGCCAGTTTGGTCTGGGCGCGGAGGTGGCTGTGAGCACTCAGAAGCTGCATGCCCGCGGTCCGATGGGGCTGGAAGCGCTGACCACCTACAAGTGGATCGGCTACGGTGATGATACGATTCGTGGGTAAATAATCGCGGGTGATGCAAAAATAGCCGTTTGATTCAAAAGGGCATTGACGCATCACCCGGTTAGATCTACTCTTTTGCCCCGTGGTTACGCTCGTAACCGGCCTTTCAGGGCCGATATAGCTCAGTTGGTAGAGCAGCGCATTCGTAATGCGAAGGTCGTAGGTTCGACTCCTATTATCGGCACCATTCAAACATCTTCTAACGTCTACTAAAGTTCACTCAAACCCCTTATACTCTGCATTGTGTCGCTCCTGATAGTATTTTTACGTCTACTGACATACCCCAAAATCTACATGCTTCTGGGGGTACATTCGGGGGTATGTGCTGTTCGGTCTTGTGGAGATACCCCCAATGAAGCTCAACGCCCGCCAGGTTGATACCGCTAAACCAAAAGATAAACCCTATAAACTTGCTGATGGTGGTGGGCTTTATCTTCTGGTTAACCCAAATGGCGCACGATACTGGCGGCTTAAGTATCGTGTAGCAGGCAAAGAAAAGCTGCTGGCTCTGGGAGTATATCCAGACGTTACCCTTGCTGATGCGCGAGCTAAACGTGATGAGGCAAAAAGGGGTATCGCTGGGGGTATCGATCCCAACGAAGCGAAACGGGAAGAAAAGATAGCTCGAGAGGCAAATGTCAGGAATACGTTTCAGGAAATTGCCTGTGAATGGCACTCCAGCAAACTATACAAATGGTCTGAGGGGTACGCCTCAGACATTATGGAGGCATTCAATAAAGATGTTTTTCCGTATATTGGTAAAAAACCAATCGCGGAAATCAAGCCGCTCGAATTGCTTAATGTGCTTCGCCGAATGGAGGGGCGAGGGGCAACGGAGAAGGCTAAGAAGGTTAGGCAGCGCTGCGGTGAAGTCTTCCGCTATGCCATTGTTACCGGCCGGGCAGAATACAACCCAGCGCCAGATCTCACCAGCGCTATGCAGGGGCATGAATCCAAGCACTATCCTTTCCTGAATACGTCTGAGCTACCGACGTTCTTTGAGGCTCTTTCTGGGTATTCCGGCAGTATGCTGGTGGTATTGGCAGCACGTTTGCTAATCATTACCGGTTTAAGAACTGGCGAACTGCGTGGGGCTATGTGGCAGGAAATCGATGCTGATGCTGCGGTGTGGGAAATCCCAGCAGAGCGAATGAAGATGCGCCGCCCACACATCGTGCCATTGTCATTACAGGCGCAAGCCATAATCATGCGTATCCGGGAAATGACAGGCCGCTATCCCTATATATTCCCTGGGCGTAATGATCCGCGTAAAACCATGAGTGAAGCCAGCATTAACCAGGTTTTTAAACGCATCGGGTATGCCGGGAGAGTAACAGGCCACGGTTTCCGCCACACCATGAGTACCATTCTCCACGAACAGGGCTATAACACCGCATGGATTGAAACGCAGCTCGCCCACGTCGATAAAAACTCTATTCGAGGCACATACAACCACGCTCAATATCTCGATGGCCGCCGGGAAATGCTTCAATGGTATGCCGACTATATGGATGCGCTGGAACACCATGAAAACGTGGTTCACGGGCGTTTTGGTAAATCCTTATGACTGGATGAATAGACAGTGATAGTTAATGCGGGTAGACTTCTGTAGACGAACAAAGAATAGGCTATGTCTAGGCTGATCACCGAAAACCCGTACACCTCTGCGGGCTGGCATAGCCGCCAAAACCAGAGGGCGTGAGGTGGCGTTTGCTTAATCCAGCGATAGAGCTAAAAGCTAAAAAGCAGCAATTCATAAGCATTAGAGAACTGATTATTCGAATCGAGTCTAAATATCCCGATATGACTAGGGATCAGATAGCAAACTGGATAATTATCCGGCTAGATGAAGAGCAGGAATATGCTCCTGACCTGCTAATACAAGATGCCCGTGGAATAACTAGAAGACCTTCCTCCAGTGACCCATCTTTCAGTGCATATGAGCTGTTAAGTCGGGTCATGGCGAGTCCCAATATGGATAACCCACCATACGAAGGGTGGACACCATCTATGACGAGGACAGGGATGGAACAAAACACTACAGACCTTAACTTTGATGATGATATTCCATTTTGAGGTGATGTTATGAATTCGTTTGATTTTTTAGGTTTTAACCGTTCGGAGATAGAAAAGACTTTAGGCCTAAACCTTCACGATAATCTATTAGAATATAATATCGGGTTGAAAAAGAATTTAGATAGCTGGCTGGTGCCTTATCTTTCACGCGATAATATTCTATTAAGTGATGCGGCTTGTTTAATTATTGGTGCTAATCGTAGATTGAGCTTAAGAGGAGAGCAAAATAATGAATGTGAAGCTTATAAAGAATCGCTATGGGACGCTATTGATAATGGTAAGCTAAGCGCAAAGGATATTTCGCACTACGATAATATGGATCAAGACCGTCGAGACTGTGTGCTTGTTCGTAGTGAAGTCGAAAAATGGGTTGCTGAGCATGAGTTTAATTGGCCTTTACCTCTACAGCAATCGCAGGTAATCGAAAATACCAATCAGGTGTACCTTGACCAGTGGGGAGAGTTCCCTGGTAAAAATACAGCACTTATGATGATTGCTGGTATGGCTATTGCGCTTGAAAAATCGAGTAAATCTTTTCGGAATGGAGAGCGGTTGAATAAGCTCGCCATAGCTAGGGCTGTAGCTCACAATCTAGCGGCATTGGGCTATCAGGGGATGGTTGTAACAGAGAAGCAAATGACTAACCTGATTAAAGAGGCTTTAGAAATCACTTTGCCTGATAGTGAGGAGTAGCCACTTCTAAACGTAACCTTAATGCGGGGCAAAATTTCTAAAGTCCCGCATCTGCCTTTTCTACATTTCCAATGTTACGATAAAAATGCTGTTTTCCTGCCGCTTGACTGAATTATTCCTTCCATCTTTATTGTTGTGATTTCCACACTGAACAGATTGAATCTGATTAAATTAATCTCGTAAACCGCAATGGACGTTACGAGGTAAATATGTCTCAGTCATTAATTAGATTTGCCGAGGTACAAAAGCGTACTGGTTATAGTAAGGCGTGGTTATACCGTCTTATGAGCGAGAAACGTTTTCCCGCAGCAATTAAAATTGGTTCCCGCTCTATCGCTTTTATTGAAAGTGAAATTGACGAGTGGATTAATCAGCGCATCGCTGAGTCGCGTGGCGAGGTGGCGTAATGGAAAAGAAAAACCGCCCCGTACAGCAGGCGGCTAACTCAGATATTCGCACGTCTGATATTACGCCGACCACCAGCCCTGTACAAGTACCTAAGCGTACCCCAAAGAAACACCGCGCCCGCGTCTATATGCTGCGCACTGGTGTAGAAGGATGGACAGAAAATGACATTCTGCGTTATTGCCGTCTTTCATCCGGGCGTAATTATGCGTCTGAACTGGAGCGCCAGCTTGATATTCAACTAGAGCGTATCGACGAGAAAAACCCGGATGGTATCGGCGCACACCTGCGCTACCGCTTTTCCTGCCGTGGCGACGTTCTTAAGGTGATCCAACTTGTGAACCATAATGCTGCCATTAATGAACATCACGGGCTATCTCAGCAGGATATTGCCGACATTCTGAACCTCTACCCGGACGCATTTAACGCCGCATAACGGAGCCGAAAACATGACTATCGAAAAAAGCCGATTCAATTCGGAGGCCGCCCCACAATCCAGCGTTAACCAGGGCGAATATAGCACTAATGACTTTGCCGCTATTGTTCCCGTTATTTCCGGTCAAATTGGCGGGCGTGAGGCCAGTATTGTTAGTGCTAAGGCACTGCATACAGCGCTTGGAGTAGGTAACGACTTTTCAACCTGGATAAAACTACGCATTGATGAATATGGCTTTAGCCTGAGTGCTGATTACGTGGTTTTTGATTCCTCAGATTTCAGGAATCAAAGTTCAAATTTTGAACAGGGTAGCCCCGGATGGGTGACAAAGCGTGGCGGCGACCGTCGCAGTAAAGATTATGGCCTTTCTCTGGGAATGGCTAAAGAACTGGCAATGGTTGAGCGAAACGAACAAGGTCGCGCCGTTCGCCGTTACTTTATTCAGTGTGAAGAAGCCCTACAGCGCAGCGTGCCAGAGATTGCCGCTCAGTATCGCCGCCAGCTCAAAGCCCGCATCGGTGCCGCCAACCTGTTTAAACCGATGTGCGTAGCACTGGAAAGCGCCCGCGCAGAACAGGGTAAACAGACGCAGGCTCGCCACTACAGCAACGAGAGCAACATGATCGCCCGCATTGTTTTGGGTGGCATGACGGCGAAGCAGTGGGCGCAGGCGAATAGCATTACTGGCGAACCACGCGACAGCATGAACGCCTGGCAACTGGAACACCTCACCTACCTGGAGAGTACCAACATTACGCTGATTGATATGGGTATGGGATATGACCTGCGTAAAGCCGAGCTAATCCGCCTCTCTCAGCGCTGGTTAGCTAAACATCTGGGGGCTAATCATGCTTAATGCCGCCGTCCAGAATAAAGCCTTTCCCCTGGCTGGCCTGATGTGTACCTTGCGCGGGATCGCGCACACGCATGAGGGTAAAGCTGGCATAACAGTGCCAGCTAATGCCAGCTCCTCATTTTCTCGTCGTGGTGACGAGGAGAGTTTCGAGACCAGTACGCGCACGAAGATTTATTGGGGGTCACTACGCGAGGAAGATTTTCCCATCATCACTACACGAGGCGGGAAGATTTTTCTGACATCACCACTAGATGCAGGGAATTTATGCAACAGTATGCGCACGCGCGAAGGTGAGTTTCTGGAGTCCATAAAAAAGGGCTTGCCGACTATCGCCAACCCGGTTTATGGTTATAGCGCACCAGCAAAATCTGGTGCCGGGATTGGTCTCCCGGAAATGATTAAGGCGATACACGACGCGCCTAGCGTCTTTTTTTGTGTCGTTAGCTCAGTACACCTCTTTTTCAACGATGCGGGTATAATCCGTATCGCTCACAAAATTATGGTGGGCTGCGCGGGGGCTTCTTCGGAAGCGCCGGGTTCCTTGATCACCGGTAAGACCAACTCTGCGCAGTCCACCACCAACAAGATTGGTCTCTTCGGTGGTGGATATATTCCACTGATCAAGGAGGCTGCCGCTATGCTGGCTACTATCCCTACCCAAAATCCGCGATTCATCTGGTTAATCGCAGCCGTTCGCCGCGATATGCCGACAATTACCGCCAAAATCCATCACATTGCTGCTGAAACTGAGCGCGAAGCCCGCCGCACTCTGGCGCGGGATCACGTCTGTTTCTTTGCAGGCCGTATCCGTCTGGAGGTGGCCGCATGAACATTAACGCTTTATACCGCCATCCGTCCGAGCTTGAAGCCGAAGCGATGTTATCCCGCGAGCAGGCTTACCCGGATGATTTTACGCTTGCAGACCGTACAGCAGAACGGATGACCCGCGCCCGCGATGGACTGGCTCACGTTATGACCGATTTAGTCACTCAACTCGACGATGAACAAGCCGCTATCGTGTATTGCTGGTTGAGTAAAGTCCTGACGATTATCGATATAGCCAGAATTGATGCGGAGGCCAGCGCATGAGCCAGTTACAACTGATTGATGCTGCCTGCCAGATTGAACAGGCACAGGCTGTTTTATCCATGTTGCTGGAGAGCACCACCAATAAAACAGATCCCGATTTACCGCGCCTGATTGGTTCCATTCTGACGCTGTTACACGGTGTACCCGAAGCAATGAGCGAGGCTGAAAGCAAGCTGGCTGACCATGTAATGCGTGAATATCGGGAGGGCAAAGCATGAGCAATATACTGACCATTAAACCGGGAAATCCCGACCTGTTCCACGCAGAAGCCACACCGCACGGCGTAAACATCATGACCCGCAATGATGCCGGAATGTATGAGCATGTTTGCCTTGTTCCCTATTCAGACGCGGTAACTCATCTCGATAGCGGCAGGTATGACGAAATCCCCGATGAAGGATTTACCCTGCATCTTGCAGTGGCTGACGGCGGGGCGCGTGGCTGGTTCGACTTCACCGCGCAGCATAACGTCACTATGTGGCGCTGGCTGATTGCTGCGACGTTCGTTTCTGAGATGAAGCGCGAGAACGGCACCACCACGGTTACTGAGGCTGACGGCACATCATCGCAGGTAGCGATTTACTCCAATAGTAATGCGGGCATGGTGGTTTACCCGTTTGCTGAACGGCTGGCGATGGCGAACAACATCGAGGGCGCAATGATTGAGCGCTACGGCGTTGAGCAGGGAACAGAGAACGCCATTGTGTTCTACCGCGCCATGCTGGATGCGGAACGCGGAGAGCTGACCCCATTCGGGCGTGAAACGCTGGCAGAGCTACACGATCACTTCATTTCCGATCTGGATGAAAACGGCTGGCCTGAAATGCCAGCGGCGCACTGAGGGGGCGACATGATAACCAAAAACTTCCGACTGAATGCGCTGGCAAATCAGTACGCAGCGGCGCTGTATAGCCACGTCACCGCCACCAGCGGCGACGAGTATTTCGTGATTGATGCGGCCGGCGAGTCCGTCCGTGTGAACATTCTGGGCGGCGCAAAGGGAATGCGCGACCTTGTGGACGGCTACGCGCTGGAAGCAATCAAAGAGCATTACCCGGCGGCTCAGTGGGAAAGTATCGGGATAGCGTACCTGTCACGATGCGTTAATGCTGGCGGGCTGACTGATGTGGGATTAGAGGCGTGGGGCAATATGACCGCCGACATGGGCGTGACCGTGGCAGGAGGCAACCATGCGTAATATCGACCTTATCCGCGAAGTGACCGCCGCCGCTGATGGTAACTGGCCTTATGTGCTGGCTGGCCTGTCTATCGACGTGCCTGATTCATCACGCCGTCATACCCCCTGCCCCGCGTGCGGCGGTACGGATCGCTTCCGGTTTGATGATAACGGGCGCGGCAGCTTTATCTGCAACCAGTGCGGCGCGGGCGATGGCTTAGACCTGATAAAGAAGGTGAACAACTGCGACACCACGGAGGCGGCACAGCTTGCCGCTGATGTGCTGGGTATTGATTACCGGGCAGCGCAAACCGACCCGGCGGCAGCGAGCCAGAGAAGGGAACAACTGGAAGCTGACCTCCAGCAGCGTGAGCAGGAGCGCCAGCAACAGGCAGCAGAGGACGCAGAGCAGCGAAGGGCTACGTTTGCCCGTCTGTATGCCGGAATGCGCCAGAGCGTCATGCAGGGCGAATCTGAGTACCTGCAATCAAAAGGGCTGACCGGGTTTAACTATCCGGTTATGCCGGATGGTTCGTTATTGCTGGATCTGGTGGACGAATCCGGCGCAGTGGCGGCGGCGCAGACCATCACCCCACAGGGAGAGAAGCGACTTCTGAAAGGTTCGGCGAAACGCGGGGCATATCACGCCGTAAACGCGCCAGAAGCGCCGCAGAGCGTCGCAATTGCCGAGGGGCTGGCTACCGCTCTAACGTGTCACTTAATTTGCAGAGACGCGCTGACAGTGACAGCAATCGACGCGGGCAACTTGTTGCCCGTTGCGGAAGTGATGCGCCGGAAGTATCCACAGGCACAAATCATCATTGCCGCAGATAACGACCACCACGAAGGACAGGCGAACACGGGCAAAGATGCCGCAGAGAAAGCCGCCTTATCCGTGGCTGGCTGGATATCACTACCACCGACAGACCATAAAGCCGACTGGGACGACTACCGCCAGCAAAACGGGCTGAAAGCCGCTACAGCCGCATTTAACGATTCGATGTACCAGCCGCAGGGGGAATGCGCGAAACCACAACTACAGGCCATTGAGGGCGGTAAAACTGACCAGCCAGAGAAAGACCCGCTAAAACCGCGCATTGAGAGCCGCAAAGATGGCGTTTACTGGATCACGCCTAAAGTGGACAAGGAAAGCGGCGAGATTATCAACAATGAAAGCTGGCTGGCCTCACCGATGGACGTTATTGGCACCGGGCGGGACGATAAGGATCAGTATCTGATACTGCGCTGGCTGGCCTTTGGCGCAGGCATACCGACAACAGCGGCTATCCCCCTGGCTGATATCGGGGAGCGCGAAGGCTGGCGCACCCTGAAAGCGGGCGGGGTTAATGTCACCACGAAAAGCAGCTTACGGGCGATTCTGGCCGACTGGCTACAGCGTAGCGGCTCCCGTGAATTGTGGCGTGTTGCTCACGCTACTGGCTGGCAGTGCGGGGCATACATCATGCCGGATGGGGAGATAATCGGCGCACCTGCGCAACCCGTTTTATTCAGTGGCCGCAGTTCTGCCGCTGCCGGGTACACCGTGGCGGGAACCTCAGAGAGCTGGCGTAACAGTGTTGCGCGTCTGGCATACGGTAACTACGCGATGATGACGGGCATTGCCGCCGCACTGGCAGCACCGTTAATCGGGCTGGCTGGCGCTGACGGATTCGGCATTCACTTCTATGAGCAATCGAGCGCGGGTAAAACCACCACGGCGAACGTGGCGAGCAGCTTATACGGCAATCCGGACTTACTACGCCTGACGTGGTACGGCACGGCGCTGGGGCTGGCGAACGAAGCCGCAGCACACAATGACGGGCTGATGCCACTGGATGAGGTCGGACAAGGGGCAGATCCGGTAAGCGTGTCACAGTCTGCTTACGCGCTGTTTAACGGCGTGGGGAAATTGCAGGGGGCGAAGGAAGGCGGCAACCGTGATTTAAAGCGCTGGCGCACCGTGGCGATCAGTACCGGGGAAATGGACTTAGAAACCTTCATAGCCACAGCCGGACGCAAGACCAAAGCCGGGCAACTGGTGCGCCTGCTGAATATCCCGCTGAGTAAGGCGGTGCGCTTTCACGATCACCAAAACGGCAAACAACATGCCGACGCACTGAAAGACGCATATCAGCACCACCACGGCGCAGCGGGGCGGGAGTGGATCAAGTGGCTGGCTAACCACCAGCAACAGGCCATTGATACCGTGCGGGAGTGTGAAGCCCGCTGGCGCAGCCTGATACCTGCCGACTATGGCGAACAGGTTCACCGTGTAGGGGCGCGGTTTGCCATTCTGGAAGCCGCATTGATATTGGGCAGCGTTGTGACCGGATGGGACGTGCAGGCCTGCCGTGATGCGATACAGCACAGCTACAACGCATGGGTACGCGAGTTCGGCACGGGAAACAAAGAGCACCAGCAGATCGTTGAACAGTGCGAGGCGTTTCTGAATGCGCATGGCCTGAGCAGATACGCGCCTTTCCCTTACGACCAGTCAGATTTGCCTATTCGAGACCTTGCCGGATACCGGGCAAAGGGAAATCATGATGCTGATCCAATGATTTTCTACACTTTCCCGGCTGCGTTTGAGGGTGAGATAGCCAGGGGGTTTAATGCAAAACAGTTTGCCGAGACGATAAAGAATGCCGGAATGCTGACGCCTCCAGCCAGTGGCAGAGGCTACCAGCGTAAATCCCCTCGTATCAATGGGCGGCAATTCAATGTCTACGTGATCCACTACATGCCGGAGAGTTGCCAGCCAGAAGAGTAATTTTATTCACATACGTAGTTTTGGTGTTGGTTCAGTTAGTTCAGTTGGTTCAATTTGTAAGTATCATTGTTTTTTAAGGTTTTTTATCAGATATCTGAACCAACACTGAACCAACAAATACCCATTTTGAACCAACACCACAAAAGACGAGATTACTCACTGGCTGGCACTGAACCAACAAAGCAGGCGACTGAACCAACACGAAATCACAAATGTTGGTTCAGCAAAACCCAGTAATGGCGCGGCTTGCAAGCCCGTGAACCAACTGAACCAACTGAACCAACACTATTTGCGCTTACTATATAAAAAAATCGAAACGAAATGAGAGAGGCTAAAGAATGACAGCACAAATTTCAGCCTACGGGCGGCTGGTGGCCGACCCACAGACCAGAACGACCAACAGCGGAACAAGTATGACAATGGCGCGGCTGGCGGTGGCGCTTCCGTGCAATGCGGCAGAGGCGGGAGAGTCAACCTTCTGGCTGGGCGTTATTGCTTTTGGAAAGCAGGCCGATGCGCTGGCTAAACACCAGAAAGGCGACCTTGTTAGCGTGGCAGGCAATATGCAGGTGAACCAGTGGACAGGGCAGGACGGTGGCACACAGACCGGGTATCAGGTGATTGCCGACAGTGTTATCAGCGCCAGAACGGTACACCCCGGCGGGAAGCAAGGGCAGCGGGGACAGGCGACGGACGCGCTAAGACGTGCGCAGCAGCCATCCCGTGATGAATACGACCAGCGTCCACCATTCCACGATGAAGCGCCATTCTGAGGGAGAAAAGCATGGTAAAGGACAGCAAAGCCGAGGCTCTGGAAGCGAAGGGGCTGTATCGCAGGGCAGCTACACGCTGGCAGGAAGTCATGATGACCTGTACGAAGGATGATGAGCGTGAATGGGTTAAGCAGCGCCGTGATGCGTGTCTGACGAACGCGAAGCGCCCGCCATTGAAAAACGATGATTATGGCGATCTGCATAAAGCAGTAAAGGAAACTCAGCGTCGCATGGGAATAGCCAGACCGAACGGCGAGGCATTTAGGTTGAAGGGCAAAGCTATTTAGACAGTTGTAACGGAACGGGAAGCCAGTTAGCACGGACTGTTTCCCGTTCCGCTAAACGCTGGTAGGCTTTATTCACATTTACATTGGGGTCAGGGATATGAAAAAAGCTTTGGTGTGTTTGCCGTTTATATTTTTAATCTATGGATGCGATGAAAGTAAAAACGAAACGGCCTCTGGTGGGGCTGATACAGCTATAAAAATGTTCAAAGCTGAAATGGATAAGGGTGATCCCCCCTCCTTCACTTACGGCAGCCTTGTTTTCAAACCAGATCATCAAAACACGAATAAAGCTGTAAGTGGCTGGGTGTGCGGTGATGGAAGCATGGTACGCAACGAGAACACATACAATTTTAAGGTAAGAGGACATGTCATAAAAACCAATGATATTTCTTATGTCGGAGATTTAGCTGCGCTACTGGCTGATACCGAGATGTCCAGGCAGGACGCTTTGTACAACACGCACTGCAATTAACAAACATACAAGCGCTGTAATAAGCCCCGCTCTGTCGGGGTTTTTTATGGTCTACACATCAATAAATTCGATCGTGAGCATTAAATAATCATTTCAAAATACGCAATATAGCCATTAGATGTTGCTGATTATGCAAGTATAATTACTGTATAAATATCAGGAGGAACTAAAATGGCAACACCATCAGTAAAACCAGTCCTGCTCAGTCGTAATCAAATCGATAAGCTTAAAGCGCTACAGGAGCAGGAGCGAAGAAAATCCCCACTAGGCCTTGCCCCATCAATCCATGTTATCGCGCGTCAGATTATGGATCGCGCCCTGAATATGCTGAAGGAGGCTTAATGGAACAGTTAACGCGACTGGCGGATACAATTGCAGAAACGTATACCCGTGATTTGAAGCGAGAGACTGGCGGCAATACCGTTGAATATAACGGTGTATCGGGGCAGGTAGTACCACACCGTCTGTCATCCGGGCTGGTGGACAATGTTATCTCTGCTGTGCGTGATGACGCCGACAAAGAGGCAGCGGCTTATAAATTGCTGCTACGACTAATTGATATTACCGGACGTGAATATCGCTTGACGGAGCGTGGTGTTCTGGTGATGGAAAGTATGATCAGGAATGGCCTGATGGGTAGCAATAAACGTGTGGTTCACTAAGGGGAAATAATGGACGCCGGATCAGTTGTATACATCATCAAAGCCGAAACAGACCAACTGCTTAAGGCCAATAAGCAGGTCGATAAATTCCTTTCACAACTACAGTCATCTTTTGACGGCGCGGACAAAGCAGCGGATAACCTTGGCGATACGCTCAAGCAGGCTGGATCGGCTATTGATGATACCAGTAGCGCCGCTGGTGGTATGGCTAAGAATGTTGCCGCCGTAGAGGGTGCCATTGGCAAGCTAAATACCAATATCAACTCACTGACGCGGGCTATCCTTGAGTCTCGTTCTGGCGTCAGTGGGGCCAGTTCTGAATTTAGCCGGGCGGAGTCCATAATTGAATCGCTGGGTAATCAACTGGCAATTCTGGAAGAACAACAGGAAGGTAGCGCCAGAGGTGCTGCTATTCTTGCCGCCCAGCTTCGTGCCGGTTCCAACGCTACGGAAGCAGAGAAAAAGACCATCGCCGATCTGACTGGCCGTCTGTATGACATGAAGAACGGTACTGAAGCAGGTGCAAAGGGTACTAAAAACTGGAAATCCACCATGCAGCAGGCGGGTTATCAGGTACAGGATTTTATTGTGCAGGTTCAGGGTGGGCAATCCGCGTTGGTGGCATTTAGTCAGCAGGGTTCTCAACTGGCCGGCGCATTTGGTCCGGGCGGGGCTGTGCTGGGCGCAGTGATTGCGCTTAGCTCGGTAATTGCCGGGACGCTGATTACATCGTTAAGTGGCGGTAAAAATGCCATGGAAGCCCTTAAAGATGCGACGGAGGCGATGGATCGGGTAATTAATATCTCTCAAAACGGAGTGGCTGCCCTATCTGATAAATACGCGATGTTGGCTAAAACAAATGCAGAAGCAGCCACTATCCTCCGTAATCAAGCCATTATTGAGTACAACGTCGCTGTTTCTAAAATACCAAAGGCTATAGGTGACGCAGCAGCGTCTGTAATCAACTTTGGCGACAAGGCATTAAGCGCTTTTTCGGGTGGGTATGCGTCAATTCAGGGATTTAGTGATCGGCTTGCGGCGCTTGAAATTACTACCGATGACTATTCCGAGGCAATGAAGCAGGCGTACGGAGCTGGTCAGGCATTCGAGGCTACGGCGAACAGTATTGGGAATACAGTGGGCTCAGTTGCGAGCAAGTTTGGGATATCGGAGCAGGCCGCATTTAAACTGGTTAAGCAGATGGACGAGGTGCAAAGGACCCGAACGCCTGAAGCACTTCAAAGGCTGGTTATTGAATTACAAAATACCAAAAGCTCCTCCGATAGTGGTGCCAGCGCAATCGCTACGTTTTTGAAGCCCCTTACAGAATTAGTCAGCGCCGCGGGAATGGCGAAAGTTAATTTGGCTGGAATGAATAGCGAAATGGATCTTCTGACTGCCGGCCAGAAGAACCTCATCAAGCAGTCTCAGCGTAACCTTGCGCTTTCAAAGCTGCAGGGGGAAGCGCGCGCACGATTGCAGGCGCAATATGCTGCTGAAGATGCCGGATTTGCGAAAGACGATCCTCACGCAAAACGCATGGAAGATGATGCCGCAGCGACATACCGGAATACGCAGTCACAGAAAAATCTCCAGTCCACACAAAAGAAAGGCGCAGCACAGGCTGAATCTATAGCTCAAAAACTGGAGAGACTAAAACAACAGGCAGAACTGGCTGCCGGTTCGACAAAGGAACTCAGTCGGGAGCAAGCCATACTAAATGAGCAGCAATCACTCGGTAAAGGCGCTACGCCGGAGGATATTGCTCTTGCTGGAAAATATGCAGCGGAAAGGTGGGATACTGTTAATGCGTTAAAAGCACAGGCCGCTGCTGAGAAGTTAATCCCTGAAACGAGAGAAAACGCCTCCTACCAGAAGGATGTTAGTGATTTAAAAGCGGCGCTTAATGCGAAAAAGATCACCCGGGAGCAATACGACGCTGCGTCTATCGCGATGGAGCAGCAGCACCAGGCTAATTTGGCTAAAATCCGCGCTCAACAGGTGGTTACTCCGCAGGAGGAATCAGCCGGAATGGTTGATCCTGTCCAGCAATTAGCCAATCAGCACGCGCAGGAACTGGCGCTTATCCAACAATTTGAGCAGCAGGGAGTAATTGCACACCAAAACGCACTTGCATTAAAGAACGCCGCTGATACCGAATACGAACAGCAGCGCATTGAGGCGCAGTGGGAAATTTTCCGCAATCAAAGCCAGGCTAACGAGTTGCTGGCATCATCTCTGGATGGTCTGCAAAGTGGGGCCAGTAGCGCCATTACCGGTCTTATTAACGGCACTCAAAGCCTGCAAGAATCCTTCGCTAACATCGGCACTACAATCCTAAACAGTGTTGTTGGCAGTCTGGTACAGATGGGGATGGAGTACGTTAAAAGCGCGGTGATGGCTCAGTCTGCTAACGCTACCGCCGCAACAAGCGCCGCGGCAACAGGTGCGAGTATTACGGCTTCTATGGCTCCAGCAGCGGCAGCTACAAACATCGCCACGATGGGGCAGGCGTCAACTATCGGCATGGCGGCTATGTCGGCTGCTATTCCTGCAATGGTTGGGCTGTTTGGTGGTGCTCGTTACAACGGTGGGCCAGTAAATGGCAGCTCAATGTATCGCGTTGGTGAACACGGTAAGCCTGAGATATTCCAGGCGAAGAACGGAAACCAGTACATGATACCGGGTGACAATGGTCGGGTGATTAGCAACCGGGATATGCAGGGAGGCGGTGGCGCAGTCATTCACCAGCAGATGAATGTGACTATTCACACGACAAATGGCATTACAGAGGAAAATTTACGGCAGATTGAATCCCGAATGTATAAAGTTGGGAGAAAAGCGGCCCTGGATGAGATGTTTAACCAACAGAGGCCGAAAGGGATATTGCCTCCAAGGAGATAGTTAAAAAAGCTGGCAGGGATGTTACCGCCAGCTTTTTTATTGCCTTACGCCTCCTGCCCCATGAAAGGGCTACAAAATATTAGACTGTTCTTGACGGATTGGACCGCCGAATAAATCGAGATCCGCACCAGCGGCGGGCTAGACGCCTGATCGTGATTTAGGCCGTCCAAAATATTCAGGTTCGCGCCACTGGTTCGCAGTACGCAGTCAGGTAGGCGACGAAAAGCTCACGAAATTTGGATTGTTCTGGAAGGATTGCGGTGAGGGATCGACAGAAAAGCCTCTCCAGCAAAGGGCTAAAGCAATATTGGCTAACTAACCCATCCCAAAACACGGTGCATGGTGCGCAGTCAGGTACGCGGCAAAACTGCGCATTCAGCGTGCGTACCATCCATGCGCCGATCCCCCTCATATGCCATTGCCGCACGTTATCCAGTCAGTTTGCATGACAAACAAAAAAAGCAGAGTGGTTACTTTTCAGAATCAGGCTTCAACCCGAACCACCGCTGGAGTTTACCGGAGCCATTTCGCAGAAGTGATGCGTGATTTGCACTAAAATACTCATATTATTTCGTATTCATTTTGCGAGGAAATTCACGTAGTGAGAGACAGAACGCGCAGCTATACGACCGACCTGCCCCGTATAGGGTTGCCATTCCTTGCGAACATGCGTAGCAGGCTGGCGGATGCTGAACCGGGTACGCAGCTTTATACCCAGACCGAAAGCGGAACGCTGTACACCTTCCGGCAAGACGACAGCTACGCCATGACAATCAACGGCGTGACGCGGGCTATTCGCACCATAACCACGAAGGCCGGGTATGGCGTCCGGGAATGGTACGTTTGTCCCCACTGTATGAAACGGGCTGCAAAGCTGTATATCGGCAAGAAAGATATTGGTTGCCGGGAATGCTGGAAACTCCACTATAAAAGCCAGAGTGCCGACATACTGGACAGGATGCGTATGAAGATACGCCAGCAGCGACACGCGATATGGGGCAATAATGACCTTGCCAAAAACCTGTTTAATGACATTCGCATGTTCCCGAAGCCTAAGGGGATGCGCTGGGCTACGTTTGACAGGAAGCGTGCAGAGTTGTCAGTAATGGAAATGGCTTACTGGCAGGCATTCAGTCCGGTAGTGGACAGAATCACGGGCGTGATTGAGCGTAAAACGAGAAACGCAGCCAGAGGTATTGGCCTGATTCCGTAGAAGAAAAACGCCCGCAAAGGGGCGTTTGTGAACACGAGCAAGACCCCTGCGCATTTCCGTTTTCCGGTAGTGTAGCAACCATTCAAAACCACGCAACAGGGCTAACCATGACACCACAGCAGATAGCCGCACTGACAGCCGCAAAGCTGGAGCATGAAGGCCACCAGCTTACTCCGGTAGAGGTTCGGGAGATGGAGCGCATGATTAAGGCCGATACAGCGCGGCGCGACAGGTTCCGCGAAATGATGCGAGCGCCTGCCTACCAGTGGAAGAAGCCAGCGCCGCGCAGGTAGATATGGGATTATTCCACATGTAACTTATGCGTATTAAGCAAATTACCTTTATTCACCTTTACAGAATTGTGAGTGCGTCAGTATCGTTATCCTTCCGATTCGCATTTATTCAGGATTTGCATGTACCAGCTAAAGATAACCATCCGAGACAGCAAACCACCAATATGGCGGCGTGTGCTGGTTCCAGAGCAAATCCCCTTTAGTAAACTTCACACGGTGATCCAGTTGGCTTTTGGCTGGAATGACGAACACCTGTATATGTTCGAGAAAGGGCGTAAAGGTGATCCCGGTAGCGAGTATCGCGTATGGGGTGAGGATGAAAGCATGGGTAATGCGGCAATCACACCACTATGGGCAGCGCTCCAGAATGATGGTGACAAGCTGGTTTACACGTATGACTTTGGCGACTGGTGGGATTGCGTCATTGTGCTGGAGAAGCAAACACACGATACGAGTAATCAGCCCATTAGCTGCCTGCGTGGGAAAGGCACCACCCCGGCGGAAAACTCAGGCGGCTTGCATGGTTACAATGAATTGCTATTACAGGCCAGAGAGTCTGATAATCCTGAGCAGGCCGAGATCCACAATTTCCTGATGCTGGATATTGAACGCCGGGTTTACGACCTGAGCCGCATCAACGACAGATTGCAGGCTATTAATTGACCCGCATGTATTCACCTGATATTGCGTTATCAGCGCCGCCAGTATCGCGCATAACAGCACAATGACCGGGTAAACCGTAACGCACGACCGTTGCGTTAGTCTCACCGCCGCGCCGTACCTGACGAGACTCATACACCGCCACACGCTCAAGCAACCCACCAGCAACCATACTTTCAAGAGTTCGCCGGGTTGATTCGAGCTAGTGGCGCTTATCGAACGACGCCATGCCATGAAGAAGGTAGGCCACGCCCGACACATCGAACGGCGGCGCACCAATCTCACCAGTAACCCAATCGAGGCTATCAGGTTCAAAATAGCTGAGTATCTCTTTTTTGCGGCTGGTCATTCTCATGGCTGGCTGATTCCTTATTGTGGGATAGCACTATCATACAATAAGCGGGTTGAAGGGAGAGCGTTACCACCTGATATGCTGTATGAATAACAATCAAATTTCAGGGGCGGAAAAAGATATGGGGGTACTTTTGGGGGTATCTATAAAAACTGAACAATAAAAAAACGAACAAAAACAAAGGCTATAACTTGTATGTGTTGTTCCTATTATCGCACCATCTAAATCAAATAGTTGCCCTACATTCCAGTAAATCTCATTCTCAGATCATGGCAGCAAATGTTGCTGATGGCTGCACATTTTCGCGTCATCGTTTTGTACCTCAAAGAAGTTGATCGGCGGCATAACCCTAAAGGCTATACCGCCAGCGCCATATTATCGCGCCATTAACGCAAACACCCCCCAGCCAAAGTACTCCCGCGTGTACGTCACATGACGTTCAGGCGCTATCGTCAGCTCCGCCCGAACCTCCTGCGCGAAGTCATCGTCTGGGTTTTCCTCCAGCCAGCGCCGCATGGTCATCCATTTTGCGGCTTCGTACCTGTCCCAGCCTTCCTGATCAGCCAGCACCATTTCAACCAGGTCATAGCCCTGTTGATCGAAAGACGCAACCAGACTGGGCAGAGTGAGAAAGTCTGCGATCGACGAGACGCCGCAGGCCTGGGCTGTCTCCTCCGTCGCAGGTACCTGACGCCAGTACGGTTCGCCGATGAGCATTATTCCCCCGGGCTTGAGGCTTTTTGCCAGCAGATCCATTGTCCCGGCTACGCCCCCCGCAATCCAGGTTGCGCCAACGCAGGCCGCCACGTCACATTTTTCATTCGCGACGTAGCCGGCCGCGTCGTTATGAATGAAATGGACGCGTTCGCTGACGCCGAGTTCCTCTGCGCGCCGCGTGGCCTGCGCGGTGAAGAGCGGGCTCATGTCGATGCCGGTACCGGTAATACCGTAATCACGTGCCCAGGTACAAAGCATCTCTCCCGAGCCGCTGCCGAGATCGAGAATGCGAGTGCCTGGCTTCATGCGTAACACGCGGCCCAGCGTCGCGTACTTCTCTGGTGTAAAGGGGTTATGAATGCGGTGTTCGCTTTCGCTAACAGTAAAAATACGTGGGATATCCATCATCCTCTCCTCAACGATTATCAGGCTGAGCGCGAACATTGTTCAGCCCCGTAGTGTTAATGCGGTAGGGCTGACCGTTAACGGATTTGATCAGCTTTTTGGTTTTGAGCTTTTTGAAAACGGCGAGCGTGCAGTCAGCCAGCAGTAGCCCTTCGCGGCTATAGCATTCAACGGCGGTGACGCGGCCAGAGTTATCGCGGACGTGCACAATACGGCCACCTTTGGCGAGAACGTGTAAGGTACGTTGTTCCTGACGGGATAAATTCATACTGGAAAACCTGTTTAATCATCATGTGCAAAACGTGCAAACACACAGCGGTGTCCGCATACGATTTCGGCGCATTGATAATCAGTCCGGCCTGGAAAGGTCGGGAAGCTGATTATCGGATGATTACATTCTCCAGCATCAAAGCCTCGGTTTGAGTTGATAGGTATTTACGGGGTGAATGATAACACCTGGTTATTGTCAGTGAATACCCAGGGGTGAAAAATGTGATCCCGGTTGGTATCGGGCTGAGGAGAGGGGATCATTCCTGGCCGCTCTTAATTTTGCTGTCGACCTGAGGCTGTGGTTTGCTGAAAAGATATCCCTGCACAAGCTCGCAACCCAGAGCCTGAAGCCGCTCAAGCTGCTCTTCGGTCTCAACGCCCTCGGCAATGACGCCCATATTAAGGCTTTTAGCCATACCGGTAATCAGCTTCACAATATTAAGCGCATCTTCCTGCGTAGATATCGGATTGACAAAAGATTTATCGATCTTGATTTTATCAAAATTCAGTTCGCTGAGTCTGGAGAGCGACGAATAACCCGTGCCAAAATCATCAATAGAAATTCTTACGCCCAGTGCGCGGAGTTTTTTGAGGATCGTAATGGGGTTATTTCTGTCACTGAAGAGGGATGACTCTGTGACCTCTAACTCAAGACGATTAGCCGGTAGCCCGGTCTCAGCCAGAACGGACTGCACCGTATTAATAAATGATTTGCTGCCCAATTGAACAGGCGAGACGTTGACGGAGATCCTGGCCGGAACAGCCCAGGAGACCGCTTCCCTACAGGCCAGTTTAAGTACGGTTTTACCTATCTCGTTGATCATGCCTGTTTTTTCAGCGGCGAAAATAAAGCTATCCGGAGAGAGCATTCCCTTTACAGGATGCATCCAGCGAATAAGCGCTTCATAGCCGTAAATTTCCTTGCTGACGGAATTCACAATAGGCTGGTAATAAACAACAAACTCATCATTCTCTATTGCTCTTGCCATATCATTTTCAAGGGTTCTGCTCTCCTGCAACTTCTGTAGCATTCGCTGGCGGAAGACTTTGATCTGCTGAGAACCTTCTTTCTTGGCTTCATAGAGCGCCAGATCGGCAAATTTATAAAGGTAATCCGAACGTCGTTCGTTATCCGATAAAACAATACCCACACAGGTGGCTATTTTGATGAGTTGATTATTAATTGTATAGGGCTTGCTGATGCTATCACTGATTTCTCGCGCGCGTGAAACAGCTGCGGCTTCGGTTAAGCCACTGGAGAGAAAAGCAAATTCGTCGCCGCCCAAACGATAAAATGTCTCTGAAAAGCGGCTCAAAGCGTTAAGGCGCGTGGATACCTCACGTAACAGTAAATCGCCAGCATCATGACCGTAGGTATCATTCACCTCTTTGAACCGGTCTAAATCGAATAACATCACCGTGACCGAAATATGTTTTTCCTCAGCCTGTAGATTAAGTTTATTGAGATCATCGCAGAAGAAAAGACGGTTTTTCATGCCGGTAAGGGAGTCATGATAAACATCGTATTCCAGTTTTGTATTCTGGATTTGCAGGGTTTCTTTGGACAGCTGAAGTTCTTCAGCCAGAGTTTTAACCTGTGTATGTGCTTTGAGAATGTTTTTATTTTGATAGATAATCAAAAAGCCCAGTATGAAGCTTAAAATAACCAGTAACAGCGAAAGTGCTGAATAAATATAATACAGAACCTGTATTTTTAGGTTAGTTTCATTGATTGTATTAACATCTTTTGTTAAAGCCGTTGATGAAAGCTGGCTTAGCGGTGCATCCAGTGAATGCATATTTTTCAGATAGAGCTTTAACTCTGAACGGCTCATTTTCTCAAGATGACCATCCAGATAGTTCAGTATATTTTCCAGGCGTAAGGCGAGCACCTGATGCGCTTTCGCGCTGTTTATATAACGACCCAGGCCGCCCTCTTTCAATAAATCATTCTGGCTCAGCATGATTTCCAGGCGCATGCGAACCTGGTCTACCGTAACGTCATCAGTCTCGGTTGCGTACAGTCCAATCCATGATTCAAATCGGTAATATTCAGATACCAGTTGGGCTACAGACCAGGACTCAGTGTAGTGAGTCAATTTTTGCAACTCCTGCTGACGGTCGTAGACAAGAAAGGCTATATATCCCGTAGTGATAAAAAGAGAAAAAATGATTCCAACCAGTATCCTGTTCATTATGTTCTCCTGAACTACTATTCAATCTTCATTTTGCTGACCTGCCAGGCCGATCGCGAGTAATAAATCTGATTATTGAGTTCAGGAAGACTGTCATAAGGGTAGACGATGAATGACGGACCTTTATCGCGGATGCGCATATATTCGCCATTGACCTTTAAAGCCAGGATGGCGTTGTATTTCTGGAAGTCGCTGAGAGGGATGACGGTAGTATAATCATTGAGTGCAACCACATTCAGAACAGAACCCTTAGCACCCACATACTCCATGAGTTTGCGCATCGGGATACCCTCAAACTTCGTGCGGCCATTATACCAGGGAGAGGTCGTCTGGAAACTCACCATCCCCAGTTTTTCCAGGCTGGCAATATCAAAAACGGCTTTTCCATTTTCGTTCGTATTTTCTATATTACCGGTAATTGTTAAGATGGGTTTGCCCACAGGCTTTGGCAGTTCGCCAGCCCAGCTTAAACTTTGTACCAAAAAGCAGCACAGCATTAGGATTATTCGCATATTGGCCTCCTCTTTTTAACAGAAGTATAAGAATTATAAGTTAATTATCCTATAAGTTTGTCTATTTTGTTGAACGCCACGGCTTTTTGCAAACGATACTTCATTAAATGTATTAAAATCAAATGGATAATCGTTGTTTGCCCCGTGATTGCAGACCTCTGGCTGGAGCTTACGTTTTTTAAAACATTAAAACTCAGTGTAATTAGCCACCCGGGTTTAAAAAATGATCGCTTTGATTTATTGATATATTTACGCACCCCCATTTTTTATCAATGGTGGCATCGTTAAGATGAATTTATTTGTACAAAGAATGATAACGCACCCTCAATGTGAGGGAATAAGAGAGTGCGCGTACCTCTGACGTCATTTGCACTGAGTTTCGGTTAACCCGTCTCCAGCATACTGAAACTGACGATCCGCGAGCGCCCCAGCTCTTTCGCCCGGTAAAGCGCCACGTCTGCCGCGCGCAGCAGGTCGTCGCTTTGGGCGTGCTGCGGGTAACTGGCGATCCCGATCGACACATCCACTGGGCCAATCTCAGCAAGCCCATAGCGCAGCGACAGCGTATGGACGCCGTTATAAATCTCAGTTGCGCAGGCGTGAGCCGCTTCCTCATCCGCACCCGTTAGCAGCACCAGAAACTCTTCGCCACCAAAGCGGAAGGCCAGGCCGGCATCGTGCACGGCACGCTGAACAATTGTCGCCACGCTCTTTATCACATGATCGCCAGCCTCATGGCCGAAGCGATCGTTAATGCTTTTAAAGTGATCGATGTCGATCATCATGCAGCTCACCGGCTCATCATTGCGCATTGCCTGAGCTATCTGAGTGCGCAGGGTATCTTCCAGGTGGTGGCGGTTACGCAAGCCGGTGAGCGGGTCGAATAGCGCTTTTTCCAGCAGGGCATCGCGCAGACGCTGGTTGGCCAGCGCCAGACCCAGGGCTTCCGCCATTAATTCGAGATATGCGCGGGACGGCGCTGTTTCAGGCGTGATGTTCTGAAACGACAGCAAACCAATGGCTTCCCCCTGCGCAATGAGCGGCACGCACAGTGAGCTGTCTTTTTGTGATTCAGGCAGATGCTGGCAACCGATATCCGGCTCGCCGTTGACCAGTGGGTGGCTCTGACCACGGCGTATGGCCCAGCATTGATCGGGGTGGAAAGCATTTTTTTCTCCCTGTGGAGATAACCATTCCGCCGCACAGCGCATCTCCCACGGGTTTCGATCCATGATATACAGACGTCCGGCGATACCCGGCGCAATGTTGGGAGCAAACAGCTCTGCCACCTCAATCACGTCGCTGACGTTCTCGCACCCCTGCAAGCGCTGGGTCATTCGTGCGAGCAGCTCGCGGATGGCCCAGTCTGCGTCGCGTTCTTTTTCAAGCCGCTGCCTTGCCAGCCCGTTCTCGCGGAAAATGCGAATGGCCTGCGCCATATCGCCTATCTCATCGACCTGGTTGAAATTGGGCGTTTCGACGGCGTAATCCTGTGAGGCCAGGCGGTGAACCACATCGCTGAGGCGCACCACCGGGCGCAGCACGCGGTGCTTGAGAATAAAGCCCATCACGAATAAGAAGAGCAGGGCGGTCAGGCCGACCATCACCTCTGAGGCGGTACGCAGCGTTTTCGACGTGTTGGTCGCCGCCTGGACATCGGCAATAATGCGCTTATCCAGCAGCATACGAAAATGGTCAATCTTGCTCTGGGCGCGTTCCGTTTCAAGTTCGTAGATTTTGCCGAAGAGTAACGCAATGGCCTGTTGTTCCTCACCCCGGGCGACGCTGGCAATTGCTGCCTGCTGTTCATCCTGTAGGCCATCAACAATCTTCAGCCCTTCATACAGCAGCGCCAGCTCTTCGCCCGTTGCGCCCGTATCTTTTAACTGTCCCACTTTGTGTTCAATATTCTTCAGTTCACCTTCTTTCGCCTGGTACGCTTTCAGCACATCGGGCTCTTTTTTGATGGCGTAAAGGCGCGCTAAATCGGAGAGCATCCAGGTTTCTGCTTCAATCTCTTCCGTAAGCTGGTCAAAAATTTGTCGTTGCTTAACAGCCTGACGCTCTACGTTGTCGGCATGGGAAGCCATCAGCATGACGATACCGGAGGCAATGGTCAGGCACACCGTGACACCATAGGCCCAGTTTGTGATCGTGGCGATTCGCACCTGTTGGATCCTTCTACGACAAATGTGGAAGAGCGTTCATTTCAGATTATAGAAAACCCCTGATTTATCGCGAAAAAAAAGGCGGCACAGGGCCGCCTGACAAAACGCGTTTCGTTAGAGATCCGGAGGGTTTTTTCCCTCTTCGATAAAGTCTGCGTCCAGCTCCTCGGCGTTGCCTGCGTGGTCGCGGCCGGAGAAGAGGTTCCAGCAGGCGATAAACAGGGCGGCAATCAGCGGCCCAATCACAAAACCATTAATGCCGTACAGCTCCATACCGCCGAGTGTGGTGATCAGTATCAGGTAGTCCGGCATTTTGGTGTCTTTGCCCACCAGCAGCGGACGTAAAAGGTTGTCCACCAGCCCGACGATAATGACAAAAAAGCCCACAATGAACAGACCCTGCCAAAGCTGGTGAGTGGCAAACAGGAAGATCGCGGCGGGAACCCAGACGATAGCCGAGCCGACGGCGGGCACCAGGGAGAGGAACGCCATCAGCGCTCCCCAAAGTACGCTACCGTCAATACCGACGATGGCAAAGGCGATACCGCCAAGCGTACCCTGAACCACTGCCACGACCGCCGTACCTTTTACAGTGGCTCGCGAGACGCCGACAAACTTAGCGAACAGGTGCTGTTTGGCGAAGTCAGACAGCGGCAGCGAGTCGAGGATCTGGCGCACCAGATAGGGCCCGTCTTTGAGCAGGAAAAACAGCAGGTACAGCATAATACCGAAGCTAATAGCAAAGCCGAACGTCCCTTTACCAATCAGGAACGCGCTTCCCGCCAGATACTGTCCACCCTGTAACGCGACATCGGAAAGCTTTTTCTGAATCTGCGCGGCGTTGGTCAGGTTGTGATCCGCCAGGAAGCCGCTGGCCCAGTCCGGCAGGCGATTGAAGATACCGGCGATGACTTCCGGGAACTGCGTGTTGTTCTGTTGCAGCTTGGTGTAAACCATGTTCAGTTCCACCGCGAGCGAGGAAAGGATCACCATCAACGGAATAAACACGATCAGGCAGATAATGCCGAGTGTAAGGAGGGAAGCCAGCCCGTTGCGATCGCCCAGCGCGGTACGCAGTTTGTTTTTCACCGGGTTGAAAATGATGGTCAGGATAGCGGCCCACAGAATCGCCGAGAAATAGGGAGACAGCACGTCAAAGAAAGCCCAGGTAACAAGGGCCAGGATGAGAATAAAGAAACCTTTGGTCAGTCCGTTAAATCGCATAGTGAGTCCTGGTGAAGAAGAAACTGTGTCGACTATAGAACTGATTTAAGGATTTACCAATAATTGCGCCGAAGTCATGCCGGGTGGCTTTTTGTTAACAATCGCGGTATAACACCCTTCTTTGGATGTTTAGATGTCCATACGTTTAGAAGGTAATATGCAAACAGAACAACAAAACGGGCAGCTTAAGCGCACCATGAAAACCCGTCACCTGATTATGCTCTCGCTGGGTGGCGTTATTGGCACAGGGTTATTCTTCAATACCGGATACATCATTTCGACAACTGGCGCGGCGGGCACGCTGCTGGCGTATCTTATTGGTGCGCTGGTGGTCTGGCTGGTTATGCAATGCCTGGGGGAACTTTCCGTGGCGATGCCGGAAACCGGCGCGTTCCACGTCTACGCCGCTCGTTATCTCGGCCCGGCGACAGGGTATACCGTGGCGTGGCTCTACTGGCTAACGTGGACAGTGGCGCTGGGATCGAGCTTTACCGCAGCCGGGTTCTGTATGCAGTACTGGTTCCCGCAGGTTCCTGTCTGGACGTGGTGCGTCGTCTTTTGTGTGGTGATTTTTGCTCTTAACGTCATTTCCACGCGCTTCTTCGCCGAAGGGGAATTCTGGTTCTCGCTGGTGAAAGTCATCACCATCATCGCCTTCATTATTCTCGGCGGGGCGGCGATCTTCGGTTTTATCCCGATGCAGGACGGTTCACCGGCGCCGGGCTTAAGCAACCTTACTGCCGAAGGCTGGTTCCCGCACGGCGGTCTGCCGATCCTGATGACCATGGTGGCGGTCAACTTTGCCTTCTCCGGAACGGAGCTTATCGGCATCGCGGCAGGAGAAACGGAAAACCCACACAAGGTTATTCCGGTTGCTATTCGCACCACCATCGCCCGGCTCATCATCTTCTTTATTGGCACCGTATTTGTGCTGGCGGCGCTGATCCCGATGCAGCAGGCTGGCGTGGAGAAAAGCCCGTTCGTGCTGGTGTTTGAAAAGGTCGGCATTCCGTATGCGGCGGATATCTTTAACTTCGTGATCCTGACGGCGATCCTCTCGGCGGCGAACTCGGGTCTGTACGCCTCTGGCCGTATGCTGTGGTCTCTGTCTAACGAGAAAACGCTGCCGCGCTGCTTTGCCCGCGTCAACAAAAACGGCGTGCCGCTGACGGCGCTCTCCGTTTCCATGCTGGGTGGCGTGCTGGCGCTGTTCTCCAGCGTGGTCGCGCCGGATACGGTGTTTGTGGCCCTGTCAGCCATTTCCGGTTTTGCGGTGGTGGCGGTGTGGATCAGCATCTGCGCGTCACACTTCGTGTTTCGTCGCCGTCACGTGCAGTCCGGGCAGCCACTTTCGGCGTTGCAGTATCGCGCGCCATGGTATCCGCTGGTGCCCGTGCTTGGCTTTATCCTCTGTCTGGTGGCCTGCGTCGGCCTGTGGTTTGACCCCAGCCAGCGTATTGCCCTTTATTGCGGGCTTCCGTTTGTCGCCCTGTGTTATGGTGCGTACTACCTGACCCGAAACATGACCACGCAGGAGCCTGAACATGTCGCAGAATAATCCGCTTACCGCCCTCCTTGAAAACCAGCCGTTTGTCGTGCTGGATGGGGCGATGGCAACGGAGCTGGAAGCGCGCGGTTGTAACCTTGCCGACAGCCTCTGGTCGGCCAAAGTGCTGATGGAAAACCCGGAGCTGATCCGGGACGTGCACCTCGACTATTACCGCGCGGGGGCACAGGTGGCGATCACCGCCAGCTATCAGGCCACGCCTGCGGGCTTTGCCGCACGCGGGCTCGACGAGGCGCAATCCCGGGCGTTGATTGGCAAAAGCGTAGAGCTGGCACGCAAAGCGCGGGAAGCGTACCTGGCAGAGAATGCGCAGGCGGGCACGCTGCTGGTGGCGGGGTCGGTAGGGCCGTACGGCGCGTACCTTGCCGATGGATCTGAATATCGCGGCGATTATGTGCGTCGCGCTGAAGAGTTCACCGCGTTCCACCGTCCCCGCGTGGAGGCGCTGCTGGATGCGGGCGCGGATCTGCTGGCCTGCGAAACGCTGCCTTCTTTCCCGGAGATTAAGGTGCTGGCGGCGATGCTGACGGCGTATCCTCGCGCCCGGGCATGGTTCTCATTTACCCTGCGTGACAGCGAGCATCTGAGTGACGGGACGCCGCTGCGGGATGTCGTTTCTGCGCTCGAAAGCTATCCACAGGTTGTCGCGCTGGGGATCAACTGTATCGCGCTGGAAAACACCACCGCGGCGCTGACGCATCTGCACAGCCTGACGTCGCTGCCGCTGGTGGTCTATCCGAATTCCGGCGAGCATTATGATGCGGTGAGCAAAACCTGGCATCACCATGGTGACGCCTGCGAGACGCTGGCGGGGTATTTACCGCAGTGGCTGGATGCCGGTGCGAAGCTGATTGGCGGCTGCTGTCGCACCACGCCGCAGGATATTGCTGCGCTGACGGTTCAGCGCTGAGGTCTTTGCCGGGTGGCGGCTGCGCCTTACCCGGCCTACAAATTGCACGAACCGTAGGCCGGGTAAGCGCAGCGCCACCCGGAGAAACAACCGCACAAAATTCACTATCCTTTCCCGCTTTTTTTCTAAAAACGAATCGTCATTAGCGATTCTTTTTTATTCCTTTATCAAAATTCTCGCGCCGGAAATACTGCCCTCATAACAACAAGGGGAGCAGGCACTATGGCAATTTCATCGCGAATCACACTTCTCGGCGCACTGGCGCTGTGGGCATTTCAGGCGCAGGCGGTGGACGTCACCGTCGCGTATCAGACTTCCGCTGAGCCGGCGAAAGTCGCGCAGGCGGACAACACCTTCGCCAAAGCGAGCGGGGCGAACGTCGACTGGCGCAAGTTCGACAGCGGCGCGGCGATTGTGCGGGCGTTAGCCTCGGGCGATGTGCAGATTGGCAACCTGGGCTCCAGCCCGCTGGCGGTGGCCGCCAGCCAGCAGGTGCCGATTGAAGTTTTCCTGCTGGCGTCGCAGCTCGGAAATTCCGAAGCGCTGGTAGTGAAGAAAACTATAACGAAACCCGAAGATTTGATCGGCAAACGCATCGCGGTGCCGTTTATCTCCACCACGCATTACAGCCTGCTGGCAGCGCTGAAACACTGGGGCATTAAGCCGGGCCAGGTGCAGATCATTAACCTGCAACCTCCGGCGATTATTGCCGCCTGGCAGCGTGGCGACATCGACGGAGCATACGTCTGGGCCCCCGCCGTCAACGAGCTGGAAAAAGAGGGCACCGTGCTGACCGACTCCGAAAAAGTGGGGCAGTGGGGCGCGCCAACCCTTGACGTCTGGGTCGTACGTAAGGACTTTGCCGAGAAACACCCTGAAGTGGTGAAAGCCTTCGCCAAAAGCGCCATCGACGCACAGCAGCCATACATCAGCAACCCGGATGAATGGCTGAAACAGCCCGCCAACCTGGAGAAACTCTCACGTCTGAGCGGCGTGCCGGAAGCTGACGTGCCGGGGCTGGTAAAAGGCAACACCTATCTGACGCCTGCGCAGCAGGTCCAGCAGTTGAACGGGCCGGTGAGCAAAGCGATTGTTGACACTGCGACGTTCCTGAAAGAGCAGGGCAAAGTGCCTGCGGTGGCGGCGGATTACAGCCAGTTCGTGACCGATCGCTTTGTGAAATAAGGGGGCTGCAATGCTGAACATTACAAACCTGTCTGCCGATTACGGCGGCAAACCCGCCCTGGAAGAGATCAACCTGACGCTGGACAGCGGTGAACTGCTGGTGGTGCTGGGGCCGTCCGGCTGCGGGAAAACGACGCTGCTGAACCTGATCGCCGGGTTTGTACCGTATCAGCACGGCACGATCCAGCTGGAAGGAAAACGGGTAACGGGGCCGGGCGCAGAGCGCGGCGTGGTCTTCCAGAATGAAGGATTACTCCCGTGGCGAAACGTTCAGGAAAACGTTGCGTTTGGTCTGCAACTGGCCGGTGTAGCGCGTGAACAGCGCCTGAGTACGGCGCGCGATATGCTGAAAAAGGTCGGGCTGGAGGGGGCTGAAAAACGCTTTATCTGGCAGCTTTCAGGCGGGCAGCGTCAGCGCGTCGGGATCGCCCGCGCGCTGGCGGCTAACCCACAGCTGCTGTTGCTGGACGAACCTTTCGGGGCGCTGGATGCCTTCACCCGCGAGCAGATGCAAACCCTGCTGCTGCGCCTGTGGCACGAAACCGGCAAGCAGGTGCTGTTAATCACCCACGATATCGAAGAGGCCGTGTTTATGGCGACGGAGCTGGTGCTGCTCTCACCGGGGCCGGGACGCGTGCTGGAGCGCCTGCCGCTTGAGTTTGCCCGCCGCTATGTGGCGGGAGAGCCGGTACGCAGCATCAAATCCGATCCGCTGTTTATTGAACAGCGTGAATACGTCTTAAGCCGCGTGTTTGAGCAACGGGAGGCGTTCTCATGAGCATTGTTTTCAGTGAAAAAACGCGGCGGACGCGCCTTGCCTTACGCTGGCCGTTCTCTCGCCAGCTCACCTTAAGCCTCAGCACGCTGGTGGTGGTGCTGGCGGTATGGTGGGCGGTTGCCGCGCAGCAGTGGGTCAGCCCGCTGTTTCTGCCCCCGCCAGGCCAGGTTCTGGAAAAACTGATTACTATCGCCGGGCCGCAGGGCTTTATGGATGCCACGCTCTGGCAGCATTTAGGCGCCAGTCTGATGCGTATTCTGGTGGCGCTGCTGGCGGCGGTCATTATTGGCGTTCCGGTGGGGATCGCGATGGGACTGAGCCCGACGGTACGCGGCATTCTCGACCCGCTGATAGAGCTTTACCGTCCCGTCCCGCCGCTGGCTTACCTGCCCCTGATGGTGATCTGGTTTGGCATCGGCGAGACGTCAAAGATCTTACTGATATACCTGGCGATATTTGCGCCGGTAGCCATGTCGGCCCTGGCTGGCGTAAAGAGTGCGCAGCAGGTACGCATACGTGCGGCGCAGTCGCTCGGCGCCAGCCGCGCGCAGATACTGCTGTTCATCATTTTACCAGGCGCGCTGCCGGAGATACTGACCGGGCTGCGCATCGGCCTTGGGGTGGGCTGGTCTACGCTGGTGGCGGCAGAGCTGATAGCCGCCACGCGCGGCCTTGGGTTTATGGTGCAGTCGGCGGGAGAGTTCCTGGCGACTGACGTGGTACTGGCAGGGATCGCGGTGATCGCCGCGATTGCCTTTGGATTAGAACTGGGACTGCGCGCGCTACAGCGTCGCCTGACGCCCTGGCATGGAGAAATACAATGAGTGAACGACTGACCATTACCCCGCTGGGGCCATATATTGGCGCGCAGGTGTCGGGCCTGGACGTAACCCGTCCGCTGAGCGATAACCAGTTTGAGCAGCTGTACCACGCGGTGCTGCGTCATCAGGTGGTGTTCCTGCGCGAACAGGCCATTACCCCACAGCAGCAGCGCGCGCTGGCCCTGCGTTTTGGCGACCTGCATATCCACCCGGTCTACCCGCATGCGGAAGGGGTGGAGGAAATTATCGTGCTGGACACCCATAACGATAACCCGCCCGATAATGACAACTGGCACACGGACGTTACCTTTATCGACACACCGCCAGCCGGGGCGATTCTGGCAGCAAAACAGCTGCCGGAGACGGGTGGGGATACGCTGTGGGCCAGCGGGATTGCCGCGTTTGAGGCGCTCTCCGCGCCGCTCCAGACTCTGCTGAGCGGCCTGCGGGCGGAGCATGACTTCAAAAAATCGTTCCCGGAGTACAAGTACCGCAAAAGCGAAGAGGAGCACCAGCGCTGGCAGGAAGCTGTGGCGAAACATCCCCCGCTGCTGCACCCGGTGGTGCGTACCCATCCGGTGACGGGCAAACAGGCGCTGTTTGTGAATGAAGGGTTCACCACGCGCATCGTGGACGTAGCGGAAAAAGAGAGTGAGGCGCTGCTCGGCTTCCTGTTCGCGCACATCACCAAACCGGAGTTTCAGGTGCGCTGGCGCTGGCAGGAGAACGATCTGGCGATCTGGGATAACCGCGTCACGCAGCATTACGCCAATGCGGATTACCTGCCGCAGCGAAGGATTATGCAGCGGGCGACGATCCTGGGGGATAAACCGTTTTACCGTGCGCCTTGATTGCCGGGTGGCGGCGTTGCCTTACCCGGCCTTCGTTTAATTGTAGGCCCGGTAAGCGCAGCGCCACCGGGCAACGGAGCTAAAGGTGTGCTTCTATATACCGCTGATAGCGGTTCGCCTTCAGATAACACAGATCCACCAGCACCAGCCCGTCGATACAGTTATTGAACGCCGGATCGCTGCCGAAATCGATAAACTGCACGCCGCCTGGCTCGCATAGCTCGGAATACTGTTTATAGAGCGGCGGGATGCCGCAACCCAGGTTGCCGAGCAGGGATTTCAGCTTTGTCAGATCATCTACGTAATCCACCCCGCCAAACTGTGCCAGCACGTCCGGAAGTGAGGCCGGGTAGGGTTGACGCGAGGCGGCTAGCGGATGGCTGGCCGGAAACCAGAGACGATAAAACGCCACCAGCAGATCCCGTGCGGCTGGCGGTAAGCCGCCGGAGATGGACACCGGACCAAACAGGTAACGGTAATGGGGATAGCGTGCCAGATAGGCGCCAATGCCTGACCACAGATAGTCCAGACCGCGACGCCCCCAGTAGCGCGGCTGTATAAAGCTGCGCCCCAGCTCAATACCGTGCTCAAGTATGTTCTGCATTTTTTCGTCGTAGTGGAACAGGCTGTAGCTGTACAACCCCTCGACGCCGCGCTTTTCCACCTGCATGGCCGTTGGCATAAAGCGGTACGCGCCGACAATCTCCAGGTCATCGTCATCCCACAGAATAAGGTGCAGATAGTCATCATCGTAGCTGTCGGTATCCCGGCGCTTCCCGCTGCCTTCCTCCACGGCACGAAAGGCAATCTCGCGCAGCCGCCCCAGCTCGCGCAGCAGAGGCGCCTCTTCCTGCCCGTTGCGCTGCCAAAGATAGATGGCCTTACCATCGCTGGTTTTGCCCAGACACTCGGCCTGCGCCAGTTCGCGCTTGAGCGTCGCCCTGTCTTCCGGGCGGGCAATGGCGCACTGGGTTTTAAAGACGCCAGGCAATCCCTTGCCAAGACGTATCACGTGCTGACGACACTGCTCGGCCATCTCACGCGATGAAAGGGTAGAACTAAACCGGTCATTCCAGGCAATCTGCTGGCCGATTTTGATCGGCAGCTGACTGTGACGGCGGCGAAACATCTGTTGCATCAGCAGCAGCATGGATACCGTTGGCGAGACCAGGGTACTGGCATAAAACAGCAGGCTGTTGTGCGCCTGGATATGTACCGGGAGTAGCGGCACCCGTAGTTTGCCGGCCAGCTTGATAAAGCCCGGATGCCATTTTTTATCGCGGATGCCTTTGCGCGTTGGGCGGGAAACTTCGCCCGCCGGAAAGAAGATCAGCACGCCGGCGTTTTGCAGGTGCTGCTCCATCTGTATCAGCGAAGCTTTTGCGGTTCTGCCGCCCATATTATCTACGGGAATAAATAATGAACTGAGGGGCTCAAGGTGGGACAGCATCCTGTTGGTAACAACCCTGACGTCGCGGCGCACGCGGGAAACGGCATACAGCAGCGCCAGCCCATCCAGGGTGCCGGTGGGGTGGTTCGCTATCACAATGAGTGGGCCGTGTTCGGGGATTTGTTCGAGGTCGCGGGCGGAAACGGAGCAGTGAATATCAAGGTGTTCCAGTACCTGCTCCACCATATCCAGCCCTTTCAGGTGACGGTGGCTGGCGGCAAACTGCTGAAATTCGTCTTCGTGAAGCAGTCTTTTTAACAGACTTTTTTGCCAGGGTGCGGGCCTCGCCTGAGGCCAAAGGTCATCAAGAACGCTGTCGAGACTAAACATTGATCACTCCTCCTGCCGTCTTGCCCAGACAGTAGAAGGAGGAGATGTCGTTTGTATTGCAGTTTGGTGAAGATTAGCGCAGAGAGCAGGCCGGGTAAGGCGAAGTCATTACCCGGCGCTAAAGCGGATTAACGCAGAATTTTCTTCTCAGCCAGATCCAGCGCGAAATAGCTGAAGATCAGATCCGCGCCCGCGCGTTTGATCGCCCCCAGGCTTTCGAGGATCACTTTCTCTTCGTCGATGGCACCCGCCTGCGCGGCGAATTTGATCATCGCGTACTCGCCGCTCACCTGGTAGGCGCCCAGCGGCAGTTCGGTGCGTTCGCGAATGTCGCGCAGGATATCCAGGTATGCGCCAGCAGGTTTCACCATCAGGCAGTCAGCGCCCTGGGCTTCATCCAGCAGAGACTCACGAATCGCTTCGCGGCGGTTCAGCGGGTTCATCTGATAGGTTTTACGATCGCCTTTCAGCGCCGTGCCGGCTGCTTCACGGAACGGGCCGTAGAAAGAGGAGGCAAATTTGGTGGAATAGGACATGATGGCGGTGTCGGTGAAGCCCGCAGCGTCCAGCGCCTGACGGATCGCCTGTACCTGCCCATCCATTGCCGCAGAAGGCGCAATGAAATCCGCACCCGCAGCAGCGGCAACCACCGCCTGCTTGCCCAGATTCAGCAGGGTCGCATCGTTGTCCACGCCGTGATCGCACAGCACACCACAGTGGCCATGAGAGGTGTATTCGCAGAAGCAGGTATCGGACATGACGATCATCTCCGGCACACTCTCTTTGCAGATGCGCGACATGCGGGCGACGAGGCCGTCTTCTTTCCAGGCATCACTGCCGGTCGCGTCAGTGTGGTGGGAGATACCGAACGTCATTACCGAGCGGATGCCCGCATTCGCGATGCGTTCGATCTCGCGGGCCAGATGCTTTTCAGGAATGCGCATCACGCCCGGCATCGCGTCGATGGCTTTGTAGTCATCGATCTCTTCTTCAACAAAAATCGGCAACACCAGATCGTTTAAGGTCAGTGTTGTCTCTTCAAACATGGCGCGCAGTGCGGGAGACTTGCGCAGGCGACGGGGACGTGCAATTAAATCGGTCATGGTATGCCTGATGTTTGTGGAACAAAGAGGTATAGTGTACCTGAAAGCAGGGAGCGGTGTTTTACTAAAGTTGTCTTTTAGATTTTCGAAATCGACTAATATTCGCTGTATGTATTTTGTCTATATTATAAAACTTATTCTGGTGTTCAGCGTGGTGTTTAATATTGGTGAGGTTTCTATATTGGTTCGGGATTATAAATATAAATGATTTATTGCTTTTTATTATATGTGCCGAAGCAACTAAAGTAGTTTGCAATCAGTTGAATTTATAATATTTATTCATAATGATTGATATTGCCCTGGGTTTACAAGCTTATTTGTCTGAATACGGACTTAATGGAATCATTCATTGAACCTTTTCGAAGTGAAACTGCATAATTCCTTCCGCAATTTAATGTTGCTAAATGATTTGATGGACAAACTTGCTTACGTCCCTGAGGAGGGATGACCCAATGCAAACATGGAAAAAGAAACTGGTTGTATCACAACTTGCATTAGCCTGCACACTGGCTATCGCTTCTCAGGCCAATGCGAAAGATATATCCGGCACAACATATAATACTTTTGGCTATGACAATACCGCGTCCACGCCCTGGTATTATGGTTATGCTGACTGGGATTATTCAGATGCCACACATGATGGTGACATTTATCCAGTCATCAATAAATCAACCGTAAACGGAGTTATTTCGACATACTATCTGGATGATGGTGTCAATGGCCGTGCGAACGCGTTGAGTATTTCTAACAGCACCATTAACGGCATGATCACGTCAGAGTGTATGACCACGACGTGTGCAGATGGCGTGGATACTGACGGTACCACTCATACCCAGTATGATCGTTTTAGCCTGACTGTTGATAACTCCACCATCAACGATACCTACGAGCATTACGCCTACGATGTCGTCAATGGTGAAACCACTGAAACGCATTATCTGGACACCTATGGTCTGGGTAACGCGATCACGCTGGACGTTGAATCTGACATCGTTATTCAGAACAACTCCCATATCGCGGGCATCACGCTGACGCAGGGTTATCAGGAGCTGGATAACACGCCATACGACGGTGTTGAAGGCGTTGCTAACAGCAGCAATATCTTTACCGATACGCTGGTGGTGAAAGATTCTGTGCTGACCTCTGGTGCGTACAGCGATCTGGGTACCAGTGGCTTCTACGGTCAAACGGCGAAGCCGAGCGACTACGGTGAAACCAACGCCACGGCTGCGGATGATGCGGCGCTGATCGTTGTTGCTGGCGCGTCTGATAACGCTATGCAGACCACCGCTACCTTCGATCACTCTACCATTACCGGCGACATCCTTTTCGCCAGCACCTTTGATAACAACTTCTACGAGAATGGCGATCCGGCAACGGATACCACCGATGACGGCGTCTATAACCCAACTACCAACGGCTGGGATGATACCGACAAGCTGGATGTCACGCTGACCAACGGCAGTAAATGGGTGGGTGCCGCGCAGTCCAGCGTTGAAGCCATCGGCACGGCGCAGATGTATGGTGAAGGCTACAGCGATGTAGACTGGCACACGCTTTCTCCAAACAGCATCTGGCCTGATTCTACCTTTGACAGCAACGGTCATGTTGCAGGTGAAGAAGTTTATCAGAGCGGCCTGTTCAACGTGGCGCTGGATAACGGTTCCGAGTGGGATACCCGTAAGATCTCCAACATCGACGCGCTGACGGTGAACAACCAGTCTCAGGTCAATGTTGAAAACTCCGGCCTGCTGGCAGATTCCATCACCCTGACCAATGCGTCTAGCCTGAATATTGGCGACAGCGGTGGTGTGGCTACCGACAGCCTGTATCTGGATAGCTACAGCCGTGCTGCACTCACTGAAGAGACAGCTGAGCTGTATGCCAACACCATTACCGTGGACAACGGTGCAGAGCTGGCGCTGGGTCTGGGTCAGGTTGATACGCATAATATGGTGCTGACCGATGGCGGTGTGCTTAACGTTGCCAGCCGTGATTATGTGCTGAACAGCGACCTGAACAACGCACGCTATATCACCAACGATCGCTCTAAAGCGGACTACGACTATGGTGTTGTCGCGCTGAACTCTGACGGCCATCTGGCGGTGAACGGTGACGTTGCCGGTAACTATAAAGTGCGCATCGACGATGCGACCGGCGCAGGCTCCGTAGCTGACTACGAAAACAAAGAGATCGTTCGCGTCTATGACAATAACGCGGATACCGCAGCCAGCTTTACTGCCGCAAACAAAGCCGATTTAGGTGCTTATACCTATCAGGCGCAGCAGAAGGGCGACACCGTTGTTCTCCAGCAGGAAGAGCTGACTGACTACGCCAACATGGCGCTGAGCATTCCTTCTGCTAATACCAACATCTGGAATCTGCAACAGGATACCGTGGGTACCCGTCTGACCAACAGCCGTCATGGCCTGGCAGATAACGGCGGCGCATGGGTGAGCTATTTCGGCGGCAACTTTGACGCGGATAATGGCACCGTTAGCTACGATCAGGACGTAAGCGGCATTATGGTAGGTCTGGATACTCAGATCGACGGTAATAACGCGAAGTGGATTGTCGGTGGTGCGGCTGGTTTCGCGAAGGGTGATATCAGCGATCGTACTGGTCAGGTCGATCAGGACAGCCAGACTGCGATGATCTACGCGTCGGCGAAGTTCATGAACGACATCTTCCTCTACAGCTCCCTGAGCTACACCCGCTTCAACAACGACCTCTCTGCTACCATGAGCAACGGTCAGTATGTTGACGGTAATACCACGACTGACGCCGTTGGTTTCGGGATGAAACTGGGCTATGACTGGAAACCAAACCTGTCTGGCTACGTCACGCCTTACGCGGCGATCTCTGGCCTGTTCCAGTCCGGTGATGACTACCAGCTAAGCAACGACATGCGTATCGATGGTCAGTCTTACGACAGTATGCGTTATGAGCTCGGCGTGGATGCAGGTTATACCTTCAACTACGGCGGCGAGCAGGCATTAACGCCTTACTTCAAACTGGCTTACGTGTATGACGATGCCGACAACAATGCTGATATCAACAATGACAGCATTGATAACGGCGTGGAAGGCTCTGCGGTTCGCGTGGGACTGGGCACTCAGTTCAGCTTCACGAAAAACTTCAGTGCTTACACTGATGCGACTTATCTGGGCGGCGGCGACGTTGACCAGAACTGGGGAGCAAACCTGGGTGTGAAATACACCTGGTAATATAGAAAGCGCGGGGGATTTTTCCCCCGCTTTTTTATGTGTTTTAAAAATTATAAAGAACCGACATATACAGATGACTTGAGGTATGCATGAACGTTAATGCGAAGCCACTTTCTGAATTAAGCCGGCTCATAAAGTGTCTGGAAGTCGCCGGTACCCCATTTAAGATCGAACCACAACAATTAATAACTACCGGCAATAATGATGATGAACCATTGACCGTTGTCATACAATCCGGCCTGACGGCCGTCCACCGTAAATCAGACGAATTACTTATGGGTATTGCGCGGGCACCGTATATCCACGGTTTAAGCGCATGGATAAATGAAAACTATCTTGAATATTCTTTGATGGCACAGACGCCTTGTACCGGATTTTATTTACCGGCATCTGACGCGTACCAGCTTATTCAGGACGCGCAACTTTGGCAAGAGGCTTTCTGCTGGCTGTCATGGCTTAACCATTTATTGGGAAAACGTGACATGCAATTGGTCGGAAATAATTCCTATAGCCAAATCCGGGCGATGCTGATCAATATGGCCGAGTGGGATGACACGCTACGTTCAAAAATTGGTGTTATGAATCATATTCAGCGTAGCACTCGTATTTCTCGTTCGGTCGTTGCTGAGGTTCTGGCGGCGCTGCGACAGGGGAACTACATCAATATGAGCCGGGGCAAACTGATCAGTATCAACCGTTTGCCCACGGACTATTGAGATCAGTTAGAGGCCGTAAGCACCTGCGCTTTATTGGCACTCAGCTCGGCCACCAGATTATTTACGCCATCACTCATATTCACGAAGCGTGTATTTGGCGACCGGGTGACCACCACAAAAGCGCCTACGTTTGATTGCGGAATCATCGCCATGTAGGTGATGAACCCGCCACCTCCACCGGTTTTTTGAATAATCCCCGGTCGGCCATCTTTTGGCGCCATATACACCCAGCCCATGCCGAGGGCATCGGCTTTACCTGGAACATCCATGCCAATGACGCGTCGTAGCTGAGCACGCTGGTAGATGAGCGTCTGCATTCGGTCGGCCTGATTGCTACGCGCGTAAAAATCCGATGAGAGGAACTGTTGCATCCAGCGCATCATGTCGCCAGGCGTAGAGTAAACGCCACCGCTGCCAATGGCGGCCAGCGTGTTATTGCACGGGCTGGCCCCTTTTTCCGCCACCATCAGACGCTTGCACTGGTCCGGGGAAGGGGTGTACGTGGTATCTTTCATCCCGAGCGGACGCGTGATCTGCTCTTCAAACAGTTGAGGGTAAGGTTTACCCGACGCCGTCGCTAAAGCGTCGGCCAGCAGATCAAACGCCAGGTTAGAATAGCCGGCCTGCGAGCCCGGGGCCGATTTCAGGGTTGCTGTGCTCAGGTAGTTCCAGCGTTGCTCGCGGGTTGGCCAGACAAAGACAGGGCGATGCGCAGCGCCACCGGGCTGTTCTCGCGGCAGGGCGCTGGTATGGGTCGCAAGATTCACCAGTCTGATCGGCGTTCCCTGATATGTCGGAACGCGAGCGCCGGGCGGTGCATATTTGCTGAGCGGATCGTCGAGTTTCACCACGCCCTGATCGAGCAGTTTCACCAGCATTTCGCTGGTCATCAGCTTGGTTATCGATGCGACACGGATAACGGAATCCAGCTGCGGACGAACGTTATTTCCCGGTCGTGTTTCACCGAAGCTGCGAAACACCCGCTGGTTACCGTCGATCACGACCAGCGCCATTCCCGTCGCACCGCTGCCGTAATAAATAAGGTTCGCGTAGCGATCGGCAATGTCAGAGGCCAGAACCGGGGCCGTCAGAGGCTGTGCTGCCTGGGCGGTGGACAGGCTCACCGCACACAGCGCGGCGATAGAGAGCAGACAACGTTTCAACGAAAAGCATCCATCAAGTGAATAAGGAAAGTTACGGGTAGTTATACTACTAATCGGCGTCGGGCAATGGCCCGATTTGCATAACGATAGCGAGAAAAACGTAACCGTGGGTAAATTTGAACAATTTACTTGCGGCGTGGCTCCCATTTTGTGACATCGACCGTATGATAGACGCTACGATCGCTGTTGCGAATGAAACGCACCGAAACAATTCCTGAAAACTGTGAAGCGAACTAATAATTCACCCGCAGGTCTCACTTTTTTGCCTGAGCCGGGAGGCTGGCACAGGCAAGGTTTCGTGTGGCGATATGTTGAACACAGCAACAGCCATAACAACAAGAAGGAAGCACAATGTTTAAGTCTTTTTTCCCAAAGCCGGGGCCCTTTTTCCTGTCGGCATTTATTTGGGCACTGCTGGCTGTCATTTTCTGGCAGGCCGGTGGCGGCGCGTGGCTGACCCGTCTTACGGGGGCAACGGGCGATATTCCCATTAGCGCAGCGCGCTTCTGGTCCATGAGCTATCTGCTTTTCTACGCTTATTACGTGCTCTGCGTAGGGCTTTTTGCCATGTTCTGGTTTGTCTATTCTCCTCACCGCTGGCAATACTGGTCGATTCTCGGCACGTCGTTAATCATCTTTGTCACCTGGTTCCTGGTGGAAGTGGGCGTAGCGGTCAACGCCTGGTATGCGCCATTTTACGATCTGATCCAGACGGCGCTGAGTTCGCCGCATAAAGTGACCATTAACCAGTTCTACCATGAGGTGGGGATCTTCCTCGGCATCGCCCTTATCGCCGTGGTGATTGGCGTGATGAATAACTTTTTCGTCAGCCACTATGTGTTCCGCTGGCGTACCGCGATGAACGAACACTATATGGCACACTGGCAGCACCTGCGGCATATCGAAGGTGCCGCACAGCGTGTGCAGGAAGACACCATGCGTTTTGCCTCTACTCTGGAAGATATGGGCGTGAGCTTTATCAACGCCATCATGACGCTGATCGCCTTCCTGCCGGTGCTGGTGACGCTCTCGTCGCACGTTCCGGAGCTGCCGATTGTCGGCCATCTGCCATACGGCCTGGTGATTGCTGCGATTGTCTGGTCGCTGATGGGAACGGGGCTGCTGGCGGTGGTGGGGATCAAGCTGCCGGGGCTGGAGTTTAAAAACCAGCGCGTGGAAGCGGCCTACCGTAAAGAACTGGTGTATGGCGAAGACGATGCCAACCGTGCGTCACCGCCTACCGTGCGTGAGCTGTTTGGCGCCGTACGTCGTAACTATTTCCGCCTCTATTTCCATTACATGTATTTCAATATCGCGCGCATTCTTTATCTTCAGGTTGATAACGTTTTCGGGCTGTTCCTGCTGTTCCCGTCCATCGTTGCGGGTACGATTACGCTCGGTCTGATGACCCAAATCACCAACGTCTTTGGTCAGGTTCGCGGTTCGTTCCAGTATCTGATCAGCTCCTGGACTACGCTGGTGGAGCTGATGTCCATCTACAAACGTTTACGCAGTTTCGAGCGTGAGCTGGACGATAAGGACGTGCAGGAAGTCACCCATACATTAGGTTAAAAAGGAATTGCTATGCCATTTGCCGTACCACGTGCATTACCGCTGACGTTACTCGCCGCTTTTGTGCTGGCGGGCTGTGCCGAAAAAGGGGCTGCCCCGCTCAAAGAAGGGGAGAAGCCCGTTGATGTGGCGAGCGTGGTGCGGCAAAAGATGCCCGCCAGCGTGAAGGATCGCAGTGAGTGGGCTGATGCGCTGGCAGCGACCTTCAAAAGCCAGAAGATCGCGCCTACCGAGGAGAATATCTGCTCGGTGCTCGCGGTGGCGCAGCAGGAATCGATGTATCAGTCAGATCCTGTAGTGCCTGGCCTGAACAAAATCGCCTGGAAGGAGATCGACCGCCGGGCCGAATCGATGCATATCCCGGTTTTCCTGGTGCATACCGCCCTTAAAATCACCTCGCCAAACGGTAAAAGCTACAGTGAACGGCTGGATACGGTGAAAACCGAGAAACAGCTTAGCGCCATTTTCGATGATTTCATCAATATGGTGCCGATGGGGCAGAAGCTGTTTGGCTCGCTAAATCCGGTGCATACCGGCGGTCCGATGCAGGTCAGTATCGCATTTGCGGAAAAGCATACCGACGGCTATCCGTGGGATATCGACGGTACGGTACGTCAGGAGGTCTTCTCCCTGCGCGGTGGGCTGTGGTTTGGGACGTATCACCTGCTGAATTATCCGGCCAACTACGATAAACCGCTGTATCGCTTTGCCGACTTTAACGCGGGCTGGTATGCCAGCCGAAATGCAGCCTTCCAGAATGCGGTAAGCCGCGCCAGCGGTGTGAAGCTCGCTTTGGACGGCGATCTCATTGCTTACGGCAGCAGTGAGGCCGGGACCACCGAACGTGCGGTGCGAAAACTCTCGACGAAGCTGGAGATGAGCAACAGCGACATTCGCCGACAGCTGGAGAAGGGCGACAGCCTGGCGTTTGAGAAAACGGATCTGTATAAGCAGGTCTTTGCGCTGGCCGAGAAGAAAAGTGGAAAGGCTTTACCCAGAGCCATTCTGCCAGGCATTCAGCTGGAAAGCCCGAAGATCACGCGTAACCTGACGACCGCCTGGTTCGCGAAACGCGTTGACGATCGTCGGGCACGCTGTATGGGACTGTAATCAGTGGCGGTTGCGCCAGCGCAGGACAAGGGCAATCACGCCCAGAACCATGCTGCCCGCAAGGAAGGGAATGAGTCCAAATACGGTGCTCACGCCTAAACCGATTTCAACGCGCGGGCGGCCTGTATCCTGCACCTGCATCAGATGCTCATACACGCCAGGGGCATGCACCAGCATATTCAGCAGTTGGGTTCCTGCCCAGAAACAAAACAGAACAAACAGGGCATAGGCAATATTCCCCGCCGTGGAGGTTTTTGGTTGTTTTCCGCCAAAAATCGGTTTCGACAATGTAAAGTCTGCCATAAGACCTCCCGATAATATCACTCTGTTTTAATACGCGTCGTACAGGGTGAGTGTGACAGGTCATAGCATTTGTCAATATCAGAATCGTGGGAAATTCGGCTCAGGATTTCTCCTGGATTGTCGATTTCTGCATCACGTCACAAATTGATAACATAAGTGAAACTGCGCTGCATTTCAGAATTTACGTATCCGCCACAGACGCCTTTATCAAACTGTGAGAGGATAGTTTTTTTTCTGCCGGAGTTGTCATGAAGCTCACTTCCAAATTACGCCGTGACTGGCATTACTACGCCTTTGCGATCGGGCTGATCTTTATTCTCAACGGTGTTGTCGGGCTGCTGGGATTTGAAGCGAAAGGCTGGCAAACCTATGCGGTTGGGCTGGTAACCTGGGTAATCAGTTTCTGGCTGGCGGGATTTATTATCCGCCGTCGTCCCGATGAGACGACGACGGCAGAGAAAGCTGACTAACCGTTAGTTAACGGAACTTTTCAGGGCGCTGTCAGCGGCGTGACGTTCCAGCGCCAGTTCAATCAGGCGGGTGATCAGTTCCGGATAGCTTATCCCGCTGGCCTGCCACAGCTTCGGGTACATGCTGATATTGGTAAAGCCCGGCAGAGTGTTGATTTCGTTAATCACCACCTCGTTATCCGGCGTCAGAAACACGTCGACGCGCGCCATCCCACAGCATCCCAGCGCCTGATAGGCTTCAACGGCGATCGCCCGGATCTTGTCGTTAACGTCAGGATCGAGCGCGGCGGGAACCACAACCTGGGCACCTTTGTCGTCAATATATTTGGTGTCGTAGGAATAGAAGTCGCTGTTCAACACGACTTCACCGCAGGTACTCGCCTGCGGGAAGTCGTTGCCCAGAACGGCGCACTCAATTTCGCGTCCGTTAATTCCCTGCTCAACCACCACCTTATGGTCAAACTCAAAGGCCAGACGAACGGCATCGTTAAACTGCGCTTCGCTGGTGACTTTGCTGACGCCGACGGACGAGCCCTGATTCGCCGGTTTCACAAACAGCGGCAGGCCGAGTTGCGCCTGGATCTGCGCGAAGCTGTGTTTATCGCGGTTGGCGCGAGTGAGCGTCACGAACGGCGCAATATTCAGACCAGCGTCGCGCAGGAGACGTTTTGTGACGTCTTTATCCATGCAGGCGGCAGAGCCCAGCACATCGGAACCGACAAACGGCAGGTTCGCCATCCGCAACATGCCTTGCAGGGAGCCGTCTTCGCCCAGCGTGCCGTGAACGATAGGGAATACCACGTCAATCTGTGCCAGCGCCTGCGCGTTCCCGGCATCGATAAGCTGTCCCTGTTCCACGCCCGGAACCGTTGCGACGCTGATATCAGAAGGATTAAGGGCAATGTGCGCCGGATCGTCAGCGTGTAACAGATACTGGCTGGCATCGTTAACATGCCACTGGCCCTGTTTATCAATGCCCAGCAGCACCACGTCAAAACGGCTTTTATCAATCGCATCAACGATATTTTTAGCCGATTGCAATGACACCTCGTGCTCTGCCGATTTTCCCCCAAAGACAATACCTACGCGCTGCTTTGCCATCTCACTCTCTTCCAGTCTGACGAAAAGCCCATAACATACCACGATGCCCGGCGGGTTTCGCGGCCTTCTGCCATAATGTTTTGGGGATGCTGAAGGGGGGCGCGTGAAAGGAAAAGGTCTGCTTATTCTTATTGTTATTGCCGGGATCGCCACGGTGGGCTACCGCTGGTTGCCGCCGTATTACAATCCTTTCGTGCCGCTTACGCTTGACGATCCGCCCGGAAAAATAACCCAGTTTAAACTTCGACGTTTAACACCGAAGGCATGCGAAAGCCTGTTAGCGCAGGCGAATCAACGCCAGCTTATCCGTACCCAGGCTGTCGCTGACAGCGCCGGTGAGTGTCCGCTGAGTAACGTGGTGCGCGTGCGCGATTTTGGCCCGGTGAGCCTGAACAGCAGCTTTCTGGCCAGTTGTCCGCTGGCGTTAAGTTCGGCGCTGTTTGTCAGCCAGCAGGCCCGACCGCTCACCAAAACCTGGACCGGAAGCGAGCTTACTCGTATTGAACATCTGGGCAGCTTCGCTTGCCGCAATATCTACAGCCGCCCGGATGCGCGGCGCAGCGAACATGCCACGGCGGATGCGCTGGATATCAGCGCTTTCAGGCTGGCAAATGGACAGCGCGTTACCGTCCTGAACGGCTGGAAAGCGGAAAAGACGCAGCCCTGGCTACAGGCCCTGCTCTCGGCAAGCTGTGGCTATTACGGTAACGGTCTGGGGCCGGACTATAATGCCGCCCATGCCAACCATTTCCATCTGGGGATGCGCGGCTATGGATTATGTCGATGAAGCATAATCTTCCGCCAAAAATTGGATAAATTGTGACTTATTTCACAAATATGATGACTGGGAAGATAAAACACCAAAGTCTGCAAGGCCGCATCTCTGGCGCTATGTCATTGCGCGTAACTTGCTAATCTGTCGGCGAATTCGCCTAAAAATGAAGACTATTTCTGTTATGGAATCCTGGAAAGTTAATCTCATTTCAGTCTGGTTCGGCTGCTTCTTCACCGGACTGGCTATCAGCCAGATATTGCCCTTCCTGCCGCTGTATGTATCGCAGCTGGGAGTGACTTCCCATGAAGCGCTCTCGATGTGGTCCGGCCTGACGTTCAGCGTGACGTTTCTGGTCTCCGCCATTGTGTCGCCGATGTGGGGCAGCCTGGCGGATCGCAAGGGGCGCAAGTTGATGCTGCTCCGCGCCTCGCTGGGGATGGCGATAGCCATTTTGCTCCAGGCCTTCGCCACCAACGTCTGGCAGCTGTTTATTCTGCGGGCGATAATGGGGCTGACCTCCGGTTACATTCCGAATGCCATGGCGCTGGTGGCCTCACAGGTACCGCGTGAGCGAAGCGGCTGGGCGCTCAGCACGCTTTCCACGGCCCAGATCAGCGGGGTCATTGGCGGCCCGCTGCTCGGCGGCTTCCTGGCGGACCATGTCGGGCTGCGTGCGGTCTTTATCATTACCGCGATCCTGCTAACGATCAGCTTTCTGGTCACCCTTTTTCTGATTAAAGAGGGCGGGCGGCCTGTTGTCAGTAAATCCGAACGCCTGAGCGGAAAAGCGGTTTTCGCCTCGCTGCCTTATCCTGGCCTGATGATTAGCCTCTTTGTGACGACGATGGTGATCCAGCTCTGTAACGGTTCGGTAGGGCCGATTCTGGCGCTGTTTATCAAGTCGATGGCGCCGGACAGCAGCAACATTGCTTTTCTGAGCGGGATGATTGCCGCGGTGCCGGGCGTGTCGGCGCTGATGTCTGCTCCGCGTCTGGGGAAACTGGGCGACAGGATCGGTACGGCACGTATTCTGATGGCAACGCTCATCATTGCGGTGATCCTTTTCTTTGCCATGTCATTCGTCACCACACCTCTTCAGCTCGGCATCCTGCGCTTCCTGCTTGGCTTCGCAGATGGCGCCATGCTGCCCGCTGTTCAGACGCTGCTGGTGAAATATTCCAGTGACCAGGTAACCGGCCGCATTTTTGGCTACAACCAGTCGTTCATGTATTTAGGCAACGTAGCGGGCCCGCTTATCGGCGCCTCGGTCTCGGCGATGGCGGGTTTCCGCTGGGTATTTGCCGCGACGGCGGTGGTGGTCCTGCTGAATATTATTCAACTGGCCTTTGCCTTGCGACGCCGCAGGCGAATCGCTGAGGCAAAGTCGGCCCGGTAAACACGATAATATATTATTTATTCTTATGAACGCCGCATTTTTATATAACGAAATGCGGCGCCTTTCTTTCAGGAAAACGTTTCGCTTTCGCGCTGAAATATCTTTTTTGGCAGCGATGTCACTTTTGCATAAGATAAAGCTAATCCATGCTTTTCATTATTCAGAGAGGGTGTTAATTTCAGGGGAAATCACATAAGGAAATAGCACCATGAAAAATCTCATTGCTGAGTTGTTGGTTAAGCTTGCCCAAAAGGAAGAAGAGTCGAAAGAGCTGGTTGCCCAGGTCGAGGCGCTGGAAATCGTTGTGACGGCGCTGCTGCGACAGATGGCAAAACCGGAGCAGGAGGCGTTGATCGACAACGTTGAAGGCGCGCTGGAAAAAGCGCGTCCTGATTCCCAGGTGCCTGCGGAAGATGCGGAGCTGCTTCAGCAATACGTAAAGAAGCTTTTAAGGCATCCTCGCAGCTAACCTGCCTGAGGTGAAATGACGTGTCACAGAATTGTCATGCAGGATGCCTGGCGTCGCTCTGTTTTTATTTTTACACATTTATGCAGGGAAAATTTAATTGAGACAGAGCACACCTTTCACCGCATAATTTCTGTTATTAATTACCGCCTCCCACCCGGCGAAATCGGTTAATGAATATTGTTCCGATACAGGGCTGAAATAACCGCAGAGCCCGGCGAAAATCAGAGTCGCAGGGTGGTTTTTTTCCCGTAACGAGCCAGACTTAACGTGGAACTTCACATAAAGGATGGTGCAATGAAAACAACAATACTGGTTACCCTGCTCTCTGGCCTGTGTCTGATCGCCTCAGCACACGCGGAAGAGAAAACGTTAACGCCCCAGCAGCAGCGCATGACGACCTGTAACCAACAGGCGACATCGCAAAGCCTGAAAGGGGATGCCCGTAAAACGTACATGAGCGACTGCCTTAAAAATGGTGCGGCTAAACCCGGTGTAAAAAGCCTGACCCCACAGCAGCAAAAAATGCGTGAGTGCAACGCCCAGGCGACACAGCAGATGCTGAAAGGCGACGATCGCAGCAAGTTTATGAGCGCGTGCCTGAAAAAACAGGCGTAGTGCTAACGGGTGAGTCACGGCTGTGGCTCACCCAAAATTTCATACTTTCCCCGCTATCCCCCTCTCTATAATTTGGGAAAATGTTTCAGAATATTCCCAAAAATGATGAATGATGAGTTTTATGACAATCACGAGAACATTCGGGAAGCGTGGCACCAGCAGCTTTCTCAGGATGATTCATACCGTTCCGGTCTGCGATTTGCCCGGCGAATACGGCTGGCACGCATCGTTGGTCTGGCGGCGCTATTTGTTCCGCTTGCCAGCGTTCTGGTGAGCCAGTTTCTTTCCGGCGTCTGGTGGTTATTGCTGGTGGGCTGGGTCTTTGTCTGGCCCCATCTGGCCTGGCAGCTGGCTTTTCGTTCGGCTGAACCCCACAGCAGTGAAATTGTTAATCTGAAAATCGATGCCATTATTGCCGGTGTCTGGATGGGGCTAACAGGGTTCAGTGCGCTACCAACGGCGGCGCTGATCGTGATGATCGGCATGAATATGATGGGATCGGGGGGATGTCGGTTATTTCTGACAGGACTGGCGCTGCTTGCTCTGTCTGCTCTGCTCACCGTGCAATCCACGGGTAGTCCTGTGGTATTGACCTCTGAACCGCTGGCGTTGTGGCTGACGCTCCCCGTGCTGGTGGTCTACCCCATACTGTTTGCCTGGCTCAGCCACCGCACGGCGATCCGTCTGGCAGAGCATAAGCGTCGGCTTGAGCTGATGAGTACCCGCGACGGAATGACCGGCGTATTCAATCGCCGTCACTGGGAAACGCTGCTGCGTAACGAATTTGAGGCCTGCCGTCGAAGCCATCGACAGGCGACGATACTGCTCATCGATATCGATCACTTCAAGACGATCAACGACACCTGGGGGCATGACGTGGGGGATGAAGCGATTGTCGCCATCACGCGCCAGCTTCAGCTGACCCTGCGCTCAGGCGATTATATTGGCCGTTTTGGCGGGGATGAGTTCGCGGTGATCATGTCCGGCACGCCTGCCGACAGCGCGATTGCAGCGATGTCGCGCGTCCACGAACGGCTGGTCAACATGCCGCTGCACGGAGCACCTATGGCGAGGTTGTGTATCAGCGTTGGGGTTGCCCCCTGGGGGGCGCAGTTCACCCACTATCGTGAATGGCTAAAGGCGGCGGACGTGGCCCTCTATAAAGCCAAAAATGCCGGACGGGGCCGCACCGAAGTGGCCGCCTGACGCCCGGCGTAACGCATCAGGACTTACTGAGCTTCTCTGATTTTTCCATGCATTTTTCCATCGCCTCGATCACGGCGGAGCGGAACCCGCGATCTTCCAGCACGCGCACGGCTTCAATGGTTGTGCCCCCCGGTGAGCACACCATATCTTTCAGTTCGCCCGGATGTTTACCCGTTTCCAGCACCATTTTGGCCGAACCCATCACCGCCTGCGCTGCAAATTTGTAGGCCTGCGCGCGCGGCATTCCACCCAGTACGGCGGCATCGGCCATGGCTTCGATAAACATAAAGACATACGCCGGGGCAGAGCCGCTCACGCCGACTACCGGGTGGATCATCGGTTCGGCAATCACTTCCGCTTCGCCGAAGCAGCGGAAAATATTCAGTACATCCGCCACGTCTTCAGATGTGACCAGCGCGTTCGGGGTAACGGATGTCATACCGGCATTCACCAGCGACGGGGTGTTTGGCATGGCGCGAACAATCTTACGGTCGTGGCCCAGCGCGCGGGCGAGCTGATCGAGGGTCACGCCTGCGGCAATCGATACCACCAGGGTCTCTTTGTTAAGGCTGGAGGTGATCTCGCTCAGGACTTTAATCATGATATTCGGCTTAACGGCGCCAAAGACAATATCCGCCACCTGAGCCACGTCCTGTGCGCTTTCGGCAGCGTTGACACCATACTCATCACGCAGCGCCGCGACTTTATCCGGGGATGGGGTATAGACCCAAATCTGCCCCGGCAACACCTGCCCGCTGGCAATCAGTCCGCCGAGGATAGCTTTGCCCATATTTCCGCAGCCGATAAACCCGATTTTCTTATCCATCACGTCTCTCCGTTATTATGCGTTGTTATCTCTCATTGATAGCTTAACAACGAAATGCAGGCGACAATAGTCACCAGAATCATAATGGGGAGAGACTATGGCGATTTGGGTTGATGCGGACGCGTGTCCGAATGTCATCAAAGAGATTTTATTTCGCGCTGCCGAGCGCGTGCAGATGCCGCTGACGCTGGTGGCGAACCAGAATATCCGCGTGCCGCCCTCCAGATACATCCGTTCTCTGCGCGTTCCGGCCGGGTTTGACGTGGCGGATAACGAGATAGTACGCCTGTGTGACGCAGGAGATCTGGTGATCACCGCGGATATCCCGCTGGCTGCCGATGTACTGGCGAAAGGGGCGGCGGCGCTGAACCCGCGCGGAGAACGCTATTCGCCGGCAACGATCCGCGAGAAGCTCACCATGCGTGATTTTATGGATACGCTTCGTTCCAGCGGCGTGCAAACCGGTGGGCCGGACAGCCTGTCGCAGCGCGATCGCCAGCAGTTTGCCGCCGAGCTGGATAAATGGCTGCTGGAAGTGAAGCGCCGCCCGGCGTAGCCCACCTCCGGGCGGTTTTGTGGTACAGTGTGGCTTCCACAGGCTTGTCATTCCGTACCGCTTTGCAGTAAAGTTAGCGCAACATCTACTGCAATCATTTCTTTACAGCCTTCAGTTATCCGGCAGCAAGGGGAACACCTGGTTATGAACCCACCCATCTTTTTAGTTGGCCCTCGCGGCTGTGGGAAAACCACCGTTGGTCTGGAGCTGGCGCGTCTGTGCCAGAGTCAGTTTGTCGATACTGACCACTGGCTCCAGGAGAATGCCGGTAAGACCATCGCCGATATCGTTGAAGATGAGGGTTGGGAGAGCTTTCGTGCGCGTGAAACGGCCACGCTGGAAGCGGTGACCGCGCCGTCAACCGTGATCGCGACCGGTGGGGGCATTATTCTGGCACCGTATAACCGCCAGTTTATGCGCGAAAAGGGTGTCGTGATCTACCTCTGTGCCCCGGTCTCTACGCTGGTGGGGCGGCTGGAGGCGTTTCCGGAAGAGGGACAGCGCCCGGCGCTGACCGCGAAACCGCTGAGTGAAGAGGTCAGCGACGTCCTCGCCGAACGCGATGCACTGTACCGCGAGGCGGCACACCACGTTGTGGATGCGTCAGCGTCACCCGAGAAAGTTGCGATTCAGATTATTACCGCCCTGCGTTTGGCTTGCGCCAGCTAACAGCCGTCTATACTCATAGCTCAGACATAAAAAAAGGATGAGCTATGCCAACCAGACCTCCCTATCCACGAGAAGCCCGCATCGTTACCGTTGAAAAAGGTAACGGCGATCAGACCGTAACCTGGTACCAGCTGCGTGCCGATCACCCTAAACCTGATTCGCTGATCAGCGAACATGAAACCGAACAGGAAGCGCTGGATGCGAAACGGCGCTATGAGGATCCTGAGAAGTCCTGACAGGAATCCGAATTCGTTACAACCGTGCCTGAATCACACTTTTAACATATCGCTGATGTTAAGCAGCAGTTAATATTTAGTTATTACAGGTGGATTCGGAAAGGCCAGTCGATCTTTACATTACGGTGTAGAGATCCCCTGCTACCCTTGGTGCTGTTTTGTTGAAAAAATGAACAGTGCAGCGTAGTGAGCCTGTACTTATGTGGCAGTTGTGGTAGTAACGGAAGGCGATCAAAATGAAGGCGACGTTGGCGATCCTCACGATTGGTGTGGTGCCTGTAAGCGAAGTATTACCGCTCTTAACCGAGCATGTCTCTGAACAACAAATTACGCATCTCAGTCTGTTAGGGAAGCTCAGTCGGGAAGAGGTCATGGAAGACTACGCGGTCGGAGAGGGGGAAGATCCCCTGGCAACGTTACTCAGTGACGGTAAACTGGCGCATGTGTCACGCCAGAAAATCGAGCGCGCGCTACAGGGCGTGATCGAAGTGCTCGACAATCAGGACTATGACGTTATTTTGCTGATGAGCACGGCACCCGTTAAAGGGCTCAGCGCGCGTAATGCCATTCTGCTCGAACCGATGCGGATTATCCCCCCGCTGGTGGCCTCAATTGTTGATGGTCATCAGGTTGGGGTCATCGTTCCCGTTGAGGAACTGCTGGATAACCAGACGGTGAAGTGGGCCGCGCTGGAGCACACCCCGCTGTACGCGCTGGCAAACCCGTTCTGGGACAGCGAAGCGAAGCTGATTGCGGCCGGGCAGGAGTTGATCGACAGAGGGGCGGATGTCCTGATGCTCGACTGCCTGGGCTTCCATCAGCGGCATCGTGATTTACTGCAAAAGGCGCTGGATGTTCCGGTGCTGCTCTCTAACGTCCTGATGGCGCGCCTGGCGTCAGAATTACTGGTGTAATGATTTTGCGTGACAGGTCATGAGCATGGCCCCTATAGTGGATTTTTCTCTATAAATATAAGGGCCAGTTCATGCTTCAAAGTAACGAATACTTTTCCGGTAAAGTGAAATCCATTGGTTTTACCAGCAGCAGCACTGGCCGCGCCAGTGTCGGCGTCATGGCGGAAGGGGAATACACCTTTGGCACCGCAGAAGCGGAAGAGATGACGGTGATCAGCGGCGCGCTGAACGTCCTGCTGCCGGGTGAAACGGAGTGGAAAGTCTATAGTGCCGGGCAGGTCTTCAACGTGCCGGGCCACAGCGAGTTCCATTTGCAGGTTGCAGAGCCAACCTCTTATCTGTGCCGCTATCTGAAATAAAAGCATGCCGGGTGGCGCATTCGCTTACCCGGCCTGCGTTTTGCCTGTCAGCGCTGCGCTTCGCCGCCGAGACCTTCCACCAGGTTCTGAATTAACGCCGCCAGCTCGCCGGTCATCAGGATAAAGTCTGCGTCAAAGCGCTGAGCATAATCTTCGCGGTCGATATCTTCGTTCTGATCGCGCAGTTCATCGCAGAACTTAAGGCGCTTCACGGAGCCGTCATCACACATCACAAACTGAATGCGCTGCTGCCAGTCGAGTGCCAGTTTGGTCACCACTTTGCCCGCTTCAATGTGCACGGCGATTTCGTCGCTCACCAGATCCTGTTTCTTCGCGCGGATCACGCCGCCATCTTCCAGCAGCGCTTTCAGCTCTGCTTCATCAAGGATCTGGAAGCCCTGCGCGGCAGTCCCGCTGCGCACCCACTCGGTCAGGGTCAGCTCAATCGGCGTTTCCAGCGCCAGCGGTACCACCGGTAATGAGCCAAGGCTCTTACGCAGCAGCGCCAGCGTATCTTCCGCTTTTTTGGCGCTGGCGCAGTCCACCATGATCAGCCCGTTAACAGTGTCGATCCACATCATGGTCTGGCTAAAGCGGCTAAAAGCGCGCGGCAGCAGCGAGTGCAGCACTTCATCCTTAAGCGAATCTTTTTCGGTTTTTTTAAGCTTACGGCCCTGTTCAGCTTCCAGCTTGAAGATCTTCGCTTCGAGCGCCTGCTTAACCACGGGCGTCGGCAGGATCTTCTCTTCTTTACGGGCGCAAACGATGATTTGCCCCGTGCTGCTGGCGTGGGTCAGCGCATCGCTTTGAGAACCCATTGGCGGAACCCAGCCAGTTTTTGCCATATCCTGGCTACCGCAAGGGGTAAAGGAGTAAGCGGCTAACTGTTTTTCCATCTCTTCTGCACGCAGCGAAACGTCGCGGCTGAGACGGTAAACCATCAAATTTTTGAACCACAGCATGATAATTTCCACGGCCTTGTCGTTAAATCAGCGGGCATGATAACGAATTGTCGCATCGCTTGCATTGCTAATCGGGAAGTGGGCTTCTACTCTGTTGATAATCAAAATAATGAGGAGTGTCTTGTGCGTATTGGGATTGATTTGGGCGGCACCAAAACAGAAGTTATTGCGCTGAGCGAGCAGGGGGAGCAACTGTTTCGCCACCGTCTGCCTACGCCGCGCGATGATTATCACCAGACCATAGAGACGATTGCCCGCCTGGTCGATATGGCAGAGCAGGCAACGGGCGAGACGGGCACGGTCGGGATGGGGATCCCCGGCTCCATTTCGCCGTATACCGGCGTGGTGAAAAACGCCAACTCCACCTGGCTCAACGGTCAGCCGTTTGATAAAGACTTAAGCCAACGCCTGAACCGGGAGGTGCGTCTGGCGAATGACGCTAACTGCCTTGCGGTGTCTGAGGCCGTGGATGGCGCAGCGGCTGGCGCGCAGACCGTATTTGCGGTCATTATCGGCACCGGCTGCGGGGCGGGCGTGGCCTTCGGTGGGCGCTCGCATATTGGCAGCAACGGCACCGCGGGCGAGTGGGGACACAATCCGTTGCCGTGGATGGACGAAGATGAACTCAAATACCGCGCCGAAGTACCGTGCTACTGTGGCAAGCAGGGCTGTATTGAGACCTTTATTTCCGGCACGGGGTTTGCCACCGATTATCATCGTCTGAGCGGTCAGCCGCTGAAAGGTAACGAGATTATGCGTCTGGTTGAGGAGCAGGATCCGGTGGCTGAACTGGCGCTCAGCCGCTACGAAATGCGGCTGGCTAAGTCACTGGCGCATGTGATCAATATTCTTGATCCCGACGTGATTGTACTGGGCGGCGGCATGAGCAACGTCGACCGGCTGTACGCCACGGTGCCAACGCTGGTGAAACAGTGGGTATTTGGCGGCGAGTGCGAAACGCCGATCCGCAAAGCCGTCCACGGAGATTCCAGCGGCGTACGCGGCGCGGCGTGGCTCTGGCCGGAATAAACGCAAACCGTTTTTGATGTTTGTGCCCTCTCCCCGTGGGAGAGGGCCAGGGTGAGGGCACCAGAGCGCATCATCCCCCCATTTACTGCACCGCAAACTCCCTGTCCAGCCTGCTATATCCCAGCCCGTTGATCTTCTTCACTTTGATCTGCACCGGAATGCGCTCTTTCATTGCCTCTACGTGGCTGATCACGCCAATGGTTTTCCCGGTGGCGTTCAGCGCGTCGAGCGCGTCCAGCGCGGTGTCCAGCGTTTCGCTGTCGAGCGTGCCGAATCCTTCATCCAGGAACAGCGAGTCAATGCGCGTTTTGTGACTGACCAGATCGGAAAGCGCTAAAGCCAGCGCCAGACTGACCAGGAAACTCTCCCCGCCGGAAAGGGTACGGGTATCGCGTACCGCATCGGCCTGCCAGGTATCGACCACTTCCAGCTCCAGCGCGTCGCTGGCTTTACGCTGAAGCAGATAGCGGCCATGCAGACGGTTGAGCTGCTGGTTGGCAAGCCACACCAGATTATCCAGCGTCAGCCCCTGGGCGAATTTACGGAATTTATCGCCGGTGCTGGAGCCTATCAGCGCGTTGAGATAGCCCCAGTCGTCGGCCTGACGCGCCGCCTCCTCAATCTGCTGCATAAGCGCCTGCTGGTGCAGACGGTTATCGGCGTCCTGTTTGAGCTGCTGGCGGATCTCCCCCTGATGCGTGGTGTTGTCCCGAAGCTGTTGCGCCAGCTGGTGTAACTGCGCCTGAAGCGTTGCGGCATCGGTTTCCAGCCCCTCGGGGCGCTGTGCCTGATGCGCCTGAAGCTGCATGCTTGCCTGCACCGAAAGCGCCGTGGCCTGCTGGAGCTGGTTTTCCAGCGTCTGCTTTTGTTGTTCAAGCTGGCGGATCGACGTTTCATCCAGCAGGGCGGAGAGAAATGCGTCCCGATCGGCAAAGCAGCTCGCGGTCAGCGCGGCGTTGAACTGAGCCTGTGATTGCTGGAGCCGTTCACGCTCAAGCGTCTCCTGTTGCTGTAGGGTGGTGAGCTGACTTTGCAGCGACACGCATTCGTCGTGGATGCCGCGCCAGTTCTCAGGGATAACCGCGTCGGCTTCTGCATCATTGGTAACCGGCAGCGTCTCCAGAATGGGCATCAGGGCGTTAATACCTTCCTGAATCGTACCGTGCTGGGCCTGTTTTTCCTGCCACAGGGTATATTCGCTTTCGCGCGCGCTCAGCCAGGCGCTTTCAGCCCCTTCATCGGGTACGCTAAGCGACAGCGATTGTAACGAGGCCGCCAGCGCCTGACGCGTCGCCGTCAGCTGCTGCTGGTACTGGCGCGCCTGACCTTCCTGTTCATTGAGCTGGTTTTGCAGCGTCAGACGCTGGCTGAGCTGATACAGCTGGCGTTCATACTGTTCCTGTTCGCTCATCCAGGGGGCTATATCATCCTGAATATTCAGCGCTATGTTCAGGGAGGCGCAGACCTCCAGCCACTCCTTAGTAAGTGCTTGCTCTTCCTCAGAGAGAGCCTGTGCTTCCTCTGTCTCGCGCTGGATCTGCTGGGTCAGCGCATTCACCTGCGCGAGCACCAGCAATCCTTCCTCTTTTAGCGCAGCAACCTCTTTCTCCAGCGCGTCGCGGCGGCGCTGATTGTCAGTCAGTTCAAGCGCCTGATACTGCACAACTGCCGGATGTTCGCGTGAACCGCAGAGCGGGCAAGGCTTACCCGCTTCGAGCTGTGCACGATAGTTCTCAAGATCCTTGATTGTCGCCTCACGCTCACAGAGCGCTTTCAGGTCGGCATAGTGCTGATTTTTCTCTTTGAACTGCTGACGCCGCAGGATCAGCGTTTCATTCAGCTTAGCCTGCTCAGCCTGCGCTTTCTGCACGCTTTCCGCATTCTGGCGCAGCCGTTTTTGCAGCGGCTGAAAGCGAGCGTGAAGCGCTGTCAGACGCTGGCGGAGCGCCCGCGACTGTGCCTGTTGCTCCATTGCCGTCGCGAGATCCTCAGCCGTCAGCGTCAACCTACTTTCAGGCATCTCAGCCAGCTTCTGACGAAGCTCAGTCATGCGCGCTGACTGGGCAACAAGCTGATTTTTATCGCGACCCAGTTGCGTAAAATGCGCCCGCCAGCCGGCAATTTCCTGCCCCCACTGACGGAAACGATCGTGTTCGGTCAGCCACTGCGTCAGTACCTTGTGCTCTGTCTGCAACTGTTCACGGTTGCGCAGCGCACCGTTGCGAATACGCGAGCGCTGCGCTGCTCTGTCGAGTAAGCGAGTATTTACTTCAACAATTCGCTCTGTTGTCTGCGCCAGGCGGGTGGTCTGCTCCTGCTGATACTCCCATAGCGGACGTAGCTGGGCGGCGGGCTGCGCCAGCTTGAGCTTCGCCAGTTGGGGCGCGGCGTCCGTCAGAGCCTGTTGCGCCTGCTGCTGCGAAGCAGCTGCACGCTGCTGCTCACGTATCAGTTCGTCGTTACGCGTAAGCCACTGAAAATCTTTCTGTTGGCTTTGCTGCTGTGCCAGCAGGACTTTTTCTTCGTCAGTAAGTGCCTGCAAACTTTGCTGCAAGTGCTGCTGCTGTTCCTCGCTCAGCAGCACAACCCCTGCGGCCTGCGCTTCGCACATCTCCAGCGCGTTACGTGCCGCTTTGTGTTTTTCGAAAACCATGGCGGAAATCTGGCCGTAAATTTCCGTGCCGGTCAGTTCTTCCAGCAGCTCAGCGCGATCGCTCGGTTTAGCATTCAGGAAGGCGGCAAACTGCCCCTGAGAGAGCAACATCGAACGGGTAAAGCGACCATAGTCCAGCCCGGTAAGCGCGGCGGTTTGTTCCAGCTTATCCGTGACTTTGTCGGCCAGAATTTTGCCGTCTTCGCAGCGGGCCAGCTCAACGCGCGGTGCCTGTAAGTTCCCGTCCGGCTGGTTGCGGGCGCGGTTCTGGCTCCAGAAAGCGCGATAAGCAACGCCTTTGACCTCAAATTCTACTTCCGCCAGGCATTCGGCGGTATCGCGCGTCATCAGGTCGTTTTGCGCCTGAGAGACCTTATTAAGACGCGGCGTTTCGTGGTAAAGCGCCAGGCAGATGGCATCCAGCAGCGTGGTTTTACCCGCGCCGGTTGCGCCGGTGATGGCAAACAGTCCGTTGCTGGCGAACGGCTCCGCGGTGAAATCAATTTTCCACTCACCCTTCAGCGAATTCAGATTTTTCAGGCGCAGGCTCAGAATTTTCATGCGTTTTCGTCCTCGTCATGGAGGGAATGCAGGGTCTGGGCAAACAGCTCGTTAAGCCTGGTGCGTCTGGCCTCGTCCACCTCTTCATGCGCAAGCCGCCGCGCGAACACCTCTTCAACCCGAAGTTCGCTAAGCGTTTCACGCTGGGCGTTGAGCAGTATTTTCTCGCGCTGCTCGCGGCTGCGGCGTACCAGCAGCACCTCCACGGGAAGGTCTTCCGTCAGCGTCTGTATTTTACGTTGCATATCGTACAGGTAGTCGTCGGTGGTGATTTCGATATCGAGCCAGACGGGGGGATTAAGCGCTGCGCCGCGCCACTGCTCAAGCTGAGCGGTAATGGCGGCCAGATCGCCTTTCAGCACCGCCAGCGGCTGGGTGACCGGCACCTCAAGCGTCTCAACGGCGCTGAGTTTGCCTCCGGTGAAGCTCACCAGATGCACGGATTTGGCTTTGCCCGTTTCGTCAAAACTGAGCGAAATGGGCGAGCCGCAGTAACGGATATGCTCGCAGCCGCCGATGATCTGCGCCCGGTGAATATGCCCGAGGGCAATGTAGTCGGCGGGGGGGAAGTTTTGCGCCGGAAACGCGTCCAGCGTACCGATATAGATCTCGCGCACCGCATCACTCTTACTGGCTCCGACGGTGGTGAGGTGCCCGGTGGCAATGATCGGAATGGCCTGATCGCCCCGCAGGGCGCAGGCTTCCGTATGTTGCTGGTGATAATAGCGGGTGATGGCCTGCAACAGATGCTGCTGTTTTTCGCTGCCGGACAGACCTGCCTGGCTTTGCACGATATCGCGCGGGCGTAAAAACGGAATTGGGCACAGCACTGCGCCCGGCGTGCCGTCGCGTTTTTTCAGGATCTGCGGCGCGTGTCCGGCGCTGGCCACCACGGTGGTATTGAGGAACGCCAGAATATCGCGGGATTCATTCAGCGTCGCCACCGAGTCATGGTTTCCGGCGACAATCACCAGGTGACAACCGGTTTGCTGGAGGTTGACCACAAAACGGTTGTACAGCTCACGCGCATAGCTCGGCGGCGATCCGGTATCAAAAATGTCGCCCGCCACAATAATCGCGTCCACCTCGTGAGCCTGAGCCGTCTCCAGCAGCCAGTTCAGGAACGCTTCATGTTCCGCGGCGCGGCTTTTGCTGTAAAAATTTTGACCCAGGTGCCAGTCTGAGGTGTGAAGTATGCGCATAAAAGATCCGTGGCAATAATAAGAAAGCAGGATTATAAACGTTCGGGGAACGGAAAATAACCGCTGTAATAAAACAACAGTTTGCTATTTATAGTGGTAATGTTTTTCATAAATCTGTCATAAATCTGACGCATAATGACGCCGCATTACAGACTTGTAACTTAAATACGATAAGACAGGGCAAAGTATGGCGAGACGTATTCTGGTCGTAGAAGATGAAGCTCCGATCCGTGAAATGGTGTGCTTCGTGCTTGAACAAAATGGCTTCCAGCCGGTTGAAGCGGAAGATTATGACAGCGCGGTGAACCAGCTGAATGAACCCTGGCCCGATCTGATCCTGCTGGACTGGATGCTGCCTGGCGGTTCCGGATTGCAGTTTATCAAGCATATCAAACGCGAGGCGATGACCCGCGATATCCCGGTGGTAATGCTGACGGCGCGCGGCGAGGAAGAGGATCGCGTGCGCGGTCTGGAAACCGGCGCGGACGATTACATCACTAAACCGTTCTCCCCGAAAGAGCTGGTGGCGCGTATCAAAGCCGTGATGCGCCGTATTTCACCGATGGCGGTGGAAGAGGTGATTGAGATGCAGGGGCTGAGCCTGGATCCTACCTCACACCGGGTCATGACCGGTGAAAATCCCCTCGATATGGGACCGACCGAATTTAAACTCCTGCACTTCTTTATGACCCACCCGGAGCGCGTTTACAGCCGCGAACAGTTGCTGAATAACGTCTGGGGAACTAACGTCTATGTCGAAGACCGAACGGTTGACGTCCATATTCGCCGCCTGCGTAAAGCACTGGAACTGAGCGGCCACGATCGCATGGTACAGACGGTCCGCGGCACGGGTTATCGTTTCTCGACCCGTTTCTGAACAATGACAGGAGTGTGACGCGTGCTGGAACGTCTGTCATGGAAAAGGCTCGTCTTTGAACTGATCTTATGTTGTATTCCGGCCCTCATTCTGGGGGCTATCTTTGGCTATCTGCCGTGGTTTTTACTGGTGGCCGTGACGGGATTGCTCGTCTGGCATTTCTGGAATTTACTGCGTCTCTCCTGGTGGCTGTGGGTCGACAGAAGTATGACACCCCCGCCGGGAAGCGGGAGCTGGGAACCGCTACTCTACGGCCTGCACCAGATGCAGATGCGTAACAAAAAGCGCCGTCGTGAGCTGGGAAGCCTGATCAAACGCTTTCGTAGCGGTGCGGAGTCGCTGCCGGACGCGGTGATCCTGACGACAGAAGAAGGGACAATCTTCTGGTGTAATGGCCTCGCGCAACAGCTGCTGGGCCTGCGCTGGCCGGATGATAATGGTCAGAACATCCTGAACCTTCTGCGTTATCCCGAGTTCACGCTGTATCTGAAAAAGCGGGATTTTTCGCGCCCGCACAATCTGAAGCTCAATAACGGTCGCCATCTGGAAATCCGCGTGATGCCCTACAGCGATCGGCAGTGGCTGATGGTGGCGCGGGACGTTACCCAGATGCACCAGCTTGAGGGCGCGAGACGTAACTTCTTTGCCAACGTCAGCCACGAGCTGCGTACGCCCTTGACGGTGCTTCAGGGCTACCTGGAGATGATGCAGGAGCAAACGCTTGAGGGGGCGCCGCGTGAGAAAGCACTGCATACCATGCGGGAGCAGACGTTCCGCATGGAAGGGCTGGTCAAACAGCTGCTGACGCTTTCAAAGATTGAGGCTGCCCCGTCGTTGGCGCTAAACGACATCATTGATGTGCCGATGATGTTGCGGGTGGTGGAGCGCGAAGCCCAAACGCTGAGTCATAATCAGCACACCCTGAGTTTTGACGTTGATAACACGCTGAAAGTGCTCGGCAGTGAAGATGAGCTGCGAAGCGCTATCTCAAACCTGGTCTATAACGCCGTGAATCATACCCCGAAAGGGACGCATATCGCGGTGTGCTGGCAGCATACCCCGGCGGGCGCTGAGTTTAGCGTCGAGGACAACGGGCCGGGGATTGGGCCCGAGCACCTCCCGCGTCTCACCGAACGATTCTACCGGGTGGATAAGGCGCGCTCGCGGCAGACCGGCGGGAGCGGACTGGGACTGGCAATTGTGAAGCATGCCGTCAGCCACCACGAAAGCCGGCTCAATATCGAAAGCACCTTGGGTAAGGGCACGCGCTTTAGCTTCGTGATTCCGGAACGATTAATTGCCAAAAAAAGCGCCTGACGGCAGATGTGTCAGGCTACCTTTCCACGGGCCAGCGATTGCTGGCCCGTTTGCTTTGCAGTCAAGCGAAACGCGGATGAATATTATACGGCTGGTGCTTTTTTGTTCGCATGATTAGCCATGAGTTTTTCTTATACATGGCATATTATTTTGGTCTGAATTTTCATGCTGGCATATTGTTCTGGTTTTACGATCCCTTCTTGCCTTTAAACGTTATAAGCGTTTAAATTGCCCCCCATATACTGTCAGACCGACTGTATTTGCGTGGTAAATCGAAAAACTATTCTTCGCCACGCCAGGACGGGAGCATATCCCGCTGAAATTGAGCAAATTTTCCGCTGTATCGTCCCGTGAGGGATGGCGAAAATCTCAACGTATTCAACACCACATCCACAGGCAGTAAGGTTTTATGACCCATCACTTGAAATCGCGTGACATTATCGCGCTGGGCTTTATGACATTTGCGCTGTTCGTTGGCGCAGGTAACATCATTTTTCCTCCAATGGTTGGCTTACAGGCGGGTGAACACGTCTGGACGGCTGCGTTTGGCTTCCTGCTTACTGCCGTGGGCCTGCCGGTACTGACCGTTATCGCGCTGGCGAAAGTCGGTGGCGGTGTGGACAGCCTCAGCACCCCGATTGGCAAAGTGGCTGGCGTTCTGCTGGCAACCGTCTGCTATCTGGCCGTTGGCCCGCTGTTCGCGACCCCACGTACGGCGACCGTCTCCTTTGAAGTGGGTATCGCCCCGCTGACCGGTGACGGCGCGATGCCGCTGTTTATTTACAGCCTCATTTACTTCGCCATCGTGATTCTGGTTTCTCTCTATCCCGGCAAACTGCTGGATACCGTGGGTAACTTCCTGGCTCCGCTGAAAATTGTGGCGCTGATCGTGCTGGCGGTTGCGGCCATCGTCTGGCCTGCGGGGCCCATCAGCTCCGCGATGGACGCTTATCAGAACGCGGCGTTCTCAAACGGTTTCGTGAACGGCTATCTGACAATGGATACGCTCGGTGCGATGGTGTTTGGTATCGTTATCGTTAACGCCGCGCGTTCCCGCGGGGTGACCGAAGCGCGTCTGCTGACTCGCTACACCATCTGGGCTGGCCTGATGGCCGGTGTCGGCCTGACGCTGCTGTATCTGGCGCTGTTCCGTCTGGGCTCAGATAGCGCAACGCTGGTCGATCAGAACGCAAACGGCGCGGCGATCCTGCATGCTTACGTGCAGCATACCTTTGGTGGTGCAGGCAGCATGCTGCTGGCGGCGCTGATTTTCCTGGCCTGTCTGGTGACGGCGGTGGGTCTGACCTGCGCCTGCGCGGAGTTCTTCGCCCAGTATCTGCCGCTCTCTTACCGCACGCTGGTGTTTATCCTCGGCATCTTCTCCATGGCGGTGTCAAACCTCGGTCTGAGCCACCTGATTCAGGTGTCAATTCCGGTGCTGACGGCGATCTATCCGCCATGTATCGTGCTGGTGGTGCTGAGCTTCACCCGCCCGTGGTGGCATAACTCGACGCGAATTATTGCGCCGGCCATGTTTATCAGCCTGATTTTTGGTATCCTTGACGGGATCAAAGCATCAGCATTTGCAGAAATCCTGCCAGCCTGGACACAGCGTCTGCCGCTGTCCGAGCAGGGCCTGGCCTGGCTGATGCCTTCCGTTGTAGCGCTGGTTCTGGCGATTATCTGGGACCGTGCGGCAGGGCGTCAGGTGACATCCAACGCCCATTAATCAACGGCAACAAATTGTTTAACCACGGGGCTTAAGGCCCCGTGGTTTTTTGTTTTTTTCGTGTTGAATGGCAAGATTTTAATGGAAAGCACTAACAAACTTAAACGTGGATTGAGCACCCGCCACATCCGCTTTATGGCGCTGGGCTCGGCTATCGGCACCGGTCTTTTTTATGGCTCGGCAGATGCCATCAAAATGGCCGGTCCAAGCGTTCTGCTGGCCTACATCATCGGCGGCGTGGCGGCCTATATCATCATGCGTGCGCTGGGGGAGATGTCGGTTCACAACCCGTCTGCCAGTTCCTTCTCCCGCTACGCACAAGAAAACTTAGGCCCGCTGGCCGGGTTTATCACCGGCTGGACTTACTGCTTCGAAATCCTGATTGTCGCCATTGCCGATGTGACGGCGTTTGGCATCTATATGGGGGTCTGGTTCCCCGCCGTGCCGCACTGGATCTGGGTACTGAGCGTGGTGCTGATCATCTGCGCCGTCAACCTGATGAGCGTGAAGGTGTTTGGCGAGCTGGAGTTCTGGTTCTCCTTCTTCAAGGTCGCGACCATTATTATCATGATCCTCGCCGGTTTCGGCATCATCATCTGGGGTATCGGCAACGGTGGGCAGCCAACCGGCATCCATAACCTGTGGAGCAACGGCGGCTTCTTCAGCAACGGCTGGCTCGGGATGGTCATGTCGCTCCAGATGGTCATGTTCGCCTATGGCGGTATTGAGATTATCGGCATCACCGCCGGGGAAGCGAAAGATCCGGAGAAGTCCATTCCGCGCGCCATCAACTCGGTGCCGATGCGTATCCTGGTGTTCTACGTGGGCACGTTGTTTGTGATTATGTCCATCTACCCGTGGAACCAGGTGGGCACCAACGGCAGCCCGTTTGTCCTGACTTTCCAGCATATGGGCATTGCGTTTGCCGCCAGCATTCTCAACTTTGTGGTACTGACCGCCTCGCTGTCGGCCATCAACAGTGACGTGTTCGGCGTGGGTCGTATGCTGCACGGCATGGCGGAGCAGGGCAGTGCGCCGAAGGTGTTTGCCAAAACGTCGCGTCGCGGCACCCCGTGGGTAACGGTGCTGGTCATGACCGTGGCGCTGCTGTTCTCGGTTTACCTGAATTACATCATGCCGGAGAACGTCTTCCTGGTGATTGCGTCACTGGCGACCTTTGCGACGGTGTGGGTGTGGATCATGATCCTGCTGTCGCAGATTGCGTTCCGTCGCCGCCTGTCGCCAGAAGAGGCCAAAGCGCTGAAGTTTAAAGTGCCGGGCGGCGTGCCAACGACCATTGTCGGTCTCATCTTCCTGGTCTTCATCATTGGCCTGATTGGTTATCACCCGGATACCCGTATTTCCCTGTACGTGGGCTTCGCGTGGATCGTCCTGCTGCTGGTGGGCTGGATGTTTAAATGTCGCCGCGATCGTCAGCTGGCGGAAGCACAGTAAGGTAAAAATGCCGGGTGGCGCTGCGCTTACCCGGCCTACACTCCCTTTTGCCCTGGAAAAAATCTCCTCCTCCGTTCTCCTCCCCCAATAATCCCGAACACGATGAGCTATCTTTAATCACCCTGTGGCAAGGTGACGTCAATTTCATCAAAGGGGATTCGTGATGTTAAACGCCTGGCACCTTCCGGTTGCCCCATTTGTTAAGCAAAACAAAGACAACCTTGTGATTACGCTCTGGCTGGCAGGGGACAATCAGCCTGAACGTGTGACCCTGCGCGCCGAAGTGGATAACGAAGAAACGTCGCTGAAAATGCACAAAGTGCGCAGCCAGCCGCAGCCGGGCGTCACGGCGTGGCGGGCAAATATCGATTTGCTCAGCGGGCAGCCGCGTCGCCGCTACGGCTTCAAGCTGCTGTGGAACAACCGGCAGCTGTGGTTTACCCCGCAGGGCTTCAGCCGTTTTCCTCCGGCCCGGCTGGAGCAGTTTGCCGTGGATCACCCGGATAACGGCCCGCAGTGGGTTAACGATCAGGTCTTTTACCAGATTTTCCCGGACCGCTTTGCGCGCAGCGAAAAGCGCAACGCCGATCAGGACAAGGTTTATTACCATCATGCGGTCGGTCACGACATCATTCTGAAAAAATGGGACGAGCCGCTGACCGCCCAGGCGGGGGGATCGACCTTTTACGGCGGCGATCTCGACGGTATCAGCGAAAAACTGCCGTACCTGAAAAAGCTCGGCGTCACGGCGCTGTACCTGAACCCGGTGTTTAAAGCGCCAAGCGTGCACAAATACGATACGCAGGATTATCGCCACGTTGACGAGCAGTTTGGCGGTGACGAGGCGCTGCTGCGGCTGCGGCACAACACGCAAAAAAAGGGTATGCGCCTGATCCTTGATGGCGTGTTCAATCACAGCGGTGATTCTCACGCGTGGTTTGACCGTCATAATCAGTCGATGAGCGGCGCATGCCATAATCCGGACTCACCGCAGCGTGACTGGTACAGTTTTGATGAGAATGGCCGTGCCCTGGACTGGCTGGGCTACCCGAGCCTGCCGAAGCTCGATTTCCAGTCGCCATCGCTGGTGAATGAGATCTACGGCGACGACGACAGCATCGTGCGCCACTGGCTGAAAGCGCCGTGGAACATGGACGGCTGGCGGCTGGACGTGGTGCATATGCTGGGTGAATCAGGCGGGGCGCGGAATAACCTTCAACATGTCGCCGCCATTACCCGGTCGGCAAAAGCGGCCCGGTCGGAAGCGTTCGTCTTCGGGGAGCACTTTGGCGATGCGCGTCAGTGGTTGCAGGCTGATGCAGAAGACGCGGCGATGAACTATCGCGGCTTCACCTTCCCGCTGTGGGGTTTCCTCGCTAACACCGATATCTCTTACGATCCGCAGCATATCGACGCCGAAACCTGCATGGCGTGGATGGAAAACTATCGCGCTGGCCTGTCGCATCAGCAGCAGCTGCGGATGTTTAACCAGCTCGACAGCCATGATACCGCGCGCTTTAAATCATTGCTGGGTAAAGATGTGGCGCGTCTGCCGCTGGCAGTGACCTGGCTCTTTACCTGGCCGGGCGTACCCTGCATCTACTATGGCGATGAAGTGGGGCTGGAGGGGAATAACGATCCGTTCTGCCGTAAAACCTTCCCGTGGGAGAGTGAAAAACAGGATCAGGATCTGCTCAGCCTGTACCAGCGTATGGCGACGCTGCGCAGGCAGAGTCAGGCCCTGCGCTACGGGGGCTGTCAGGTGATGTACGCCCACGATAACGTGGTGGTGTTTGTCCGCGTCTATAACCAGCAGCGTGTGCTGGTGGCGATCAACCGGGGCGAGGCGTGTGAAGTGGTGCTGGAAGATTCACCGCTGCTGGCCGGTAAAACGTGGAAGATCAAAGAGGGTAAAGCGACGTTCCAGGAGAGCGTGCTCACGCTGCCCGCGATTTCCGCTGTGGTCTGGTTCGGCAGCTAAGCGCAGGCAGAATGGTTTTCACCTTTTAAGATGGCGCAAATGCAACGATTTGTGTCAATCTTAGCGGATCGTTTACGGTGAAGGTGGAAACATGGACGAGCTTTACATCCTTGGCTGTTTGTTCCTGGTTTTTGCGCTGGTCGTGGCACCCGTGCTCGCGGTGATAGGTTTTAACCGAAGCACGGCGGCGCGGCAGGAGATTGCCCGGCTTCGCCAGCGCATTGAGGCGCTTGAGCAGCGCGGTGTCGCTGAGAAAGCGCCGGAGCCGGTGCAGACCGCCGCGCCGGTGGAGACGCCAGCGTCGGTGGCAGAAGCCGTTACCCCACCTGTCGATCCCTGGCGTCCCGAACCGCCCGTCACTGAAGCAGAACCAGCGCTTGTACCGGCGGCAAAACGGCCTTCCGCCTTTGGCGGCATCCTGTCCTCGCTGACGCGCTGGTTTATGCAGGGCAATCCGCTGGCAAAACTGGGGATTGTACTGCTCTTCCTCGGCCTCTCTTTCCTGCTGCGCTATACCGTTGAACATTCACTGTTTCCGATTGAGCTGCGTCTTGCCGCCACGGCGCTGTTTGCCATGGTTCTGCTGGCCGTTGGATGGCGGCTGCGGCACAGGCAGCGGATCTACGCGCTGATCCTCCAGGGCGGGGCGACCGGCGTGCTTTATCTGACCGTCTTTGGCGCATTCCGGCTGTGGCAAATGCTGCCGATGACGCTGGCGTTTGCGCTGCTGGTGGTGATTTGCGCGGCGAGCGTCGGGCTGGCCGTGCTGCAAAAGGCGCTGAGCCTTGCCATGCTGGCGAGCCTCGGCGGATACCTTGCGCCGCTGCTGTTGTCTACCGGAGGCGGCAGCGTTGTGGCGCTGTTCTCCTTCTATCTCATGCTTTCCATCGGCATTCTCGCCATCAGCATCTGGCAGCACTGGCGCGAGCTCAACCTGCTCGGGCTGCTCTTCACGTTTGGCGTTGGCGGGGTATGGGGGCTGAGCGACTACCAGCCTGAAGACTATGCTATCTGTCAGCTGTTCCTGATTGCCAATACGCTTATTTTTGGCGTGTTTAGCGTGGCGCTGTCGCTGCGGGCGCAGGAAAAAGGCAAACAGATTATTGACGGCGCACTGCTGTTTGCTCCGCCGCTGATTGGTTTTGGGATGCAGTATGGCATGACGTCTCACTGGACGTACGGCCCGGCGCTCAGCGCGCTGGGCTATGGTGCGTTTTATCTCTCACTGGCGTTTCTCGCACTGCGACGCTATCCGTCTGTCGGGCGGCCACTGGTTATGGCGGCGCTGGCGATCGGCGGCGGGTTTGCCACGCTTGCCATACCGCTGGCGCTTTCAGCGCGCTGGACGGCGATGGCCTGGGCGCTGGAAGGGTTGGGTATTCTCTGGCTGGGCGTGCAACAGCAGCAGCGGCGCATGAGCTATAGCGGGACGGCGCTGCTGGTGCTGGCGCTCGGCAGCGCGATATGGGCGCAAATGGACGGCGTCACCTCGTTGAGCCTGCTGCTTATTTTCGCAGTGCTCAGTCTTTGCTGGCTGGCTGCGGCCTGGCTGTGGCAGAAAATCGCACAGCCGGGCAGTTGGGCATTGCTGGCCGGTGGGCTGCTGTTCTGGTTAGTGGCGCAGCTGGGCGCGTCGCAGCTGTTCCTGAAGCAGGAGTTATCGGTTCTGGAAGGCGTAATGGCGCTGACGGCGGCGTCGGCCTGGGGATGGCGGCAGGCTGCCGCTCGTCTGGCGTGGCGGGAGCTGGATGCCAGCAAATGGCTGCTGTGGCCGGTGATGCTGCTGATGGTGCTGTATCAGATCTGGCAACAGCAAATCCTGGCGGCCGGCTGGGCAAATCTGGCCTGGGCTATTGCGCTGCCTGCCGCCCTGATGCTGCTGCGGCGCGACGAAGATAAACTTCTGCCGCGCATCTCAATGGGACTGCATCTGTCGCTGGTGTGGATGATTTTACTCGCCATAGCCGCCGAGCTTTACTGGTTTGCCCGCTCCCTGCCGTGGGGCATGGCGGCTTGGGGAAGCGGCATTGCGATGGCTGTTGGCGGTGGGGTGATTATGGCGCTCTCCGCGGCCGTACGGCGTCGCGGGTGGCCGTTCCGGGTATGGCCTGCGCTCTACGCCTGCCTTGCCGCGATCCCTGTGGTTGTGGCGCTGGTGGTATTACTGGTCGTGACCAATTTGCAGGACGGTGTGGTCTATCAACAGACCTGGCTGCCGCTGGTGAACCCGCTTGAGGAAGGGGCGGCGTTCGCGCTGCTGGGGCTGGTGGTGTTTTATCGGGAAGTGGATCGCTACTATCCGGCATCGCTTGCGCAGTCCCGTCCGTGGCCCGCCGTTGTGCTGATGGCCCTGGGTTTCTGGTGGCTTAACGGCGCATTGCTGCGCGCGCTGGCGTGGTACGGCGAGGTGGCCTGGAATATGGAGTCGTTGTGGCATTCGCGGCTTATCCAGACCACCTTTGCCCTGTTCTGGATGTTGTGCGCGCTGGTGGTCATGATCCGCGCCACCCGTCACGCCTCCCGTCAGCAGTGGCTTGGCGGTGCGGCGCTACTGGGGGTGGTCATGCTCAAACTGATGCTGGTGGACAGCGCGGGCGGTGGCGGCCTGGCGCGCGCCGTCGCGTTTATTGGCGTGGCGATCCTGGTCCTGATTGTGGGCTATTTCTCGCCGCTACCGCCTAAAGCAGGAGAAGAAAAATGAAATGGATGAACGCGGTTGTTTGTACGGCACTGCTGGCCGTGGCCGGTCCGGCATTCTGCGAGGGCGCGCCAGCGGAATCCCCGCGGGATTATGCCTATGGCCTGTCCCTTGATACCTCTGCCTCTTCGCCGTGGTATCGGGTCATGCTGCCGCTGGCGGTTTATCAGCAGAGCACATCGCCCGATCTGCGCGACGTGCGCGTGTTTAATCAGTCGGGCGAGCCGGTACCGTTCAGCCTGGTTGCCACGACGCGTCCGCAGCCGGCACCGACCACCACGGCGCTGCGCCTCTTTGCGCTTAACGCCTCGCCGGGCGGAGAAGAGGACAGCGGCGATAAAATTATGCTACGGGCCAGAAACGGCGTGGAAATTGTGCTGGAAGGGCAACACGCGGCGGCTGCCGGACAGCACTATCTGCTGACCCTGCCGGAAAACGCGACGGAGGTTCCGCTCTCTCAGCTCCAGCTTTTCTGGGACACGCCGCAGGGCTCGTGGCAGGGGACGGCATCGGTCTATTACAGCGAGGATCTGAAAAACTGGTATACCCTGCGCGAAGAGATGCCCCTGCTGGACGTGATGAGTGGACAGGATCGCCTGAAGCTCGACCGCATCGATACCGATCTGGTGTTATCGCCTGAGGCGAATCGTTATCTGCTGCTGGTGCTGAACACGGGGCGTTCTGCCCTGACGTTAACCGGCGTCAACGCGATTAACGCGACTGAACAGCCGGAATCTGAGCACATTAGCCTGGCGGGAGAGGGGGAGCGGTTATCCGAAAGCGAAGCCGTGTGGCGCTGGAAACATCCGCAGCCTCTGAGTGCGATCGGCTTCATGCTGAATGGCGACGGTGTTCTCCCGGCAGAAATAGCCTGGCGGGAGGCGGATAAGGATCGGTGGCATACGCTGAAAAAAGAGGTGATCTACCAGCTCGGCGGCAAAACGTCTGAACCTGTTCCGCTCCCTGGCGGGCTGGTCGAGGCGGTAAAAATCAAGACCCTCAATGCGCGTTTGCCTGAGAACCTGCCTGGCGTGACCGGGCAACGCGTGCGCTACGATCTGGTGTTTAACGCGCAGGGGAAGGGGCCGTACCTGCTCGCGTGGGGGAACGGGGCTGCGAAACCGGCGAGCGTGGAGACGGATATGCTGATCCCGACCGAACTGCGTAAAACCTACGATCTGGCAGCCCTGCCGATGGCGGATACGCTGGAACCTGTCCCGCTGGGTGGCGAGGCGCGTTTAACCGCGACGTCTGCGGCTGAGCAGGAAAGCAGAATGAAAACGCTGATGGTCTGGGGCGTACTGATTGCGGGGGTGATGGTGCTTGCGGGTATGGCATGGCGCATCTGGCGCGAGGTAAAAAAAGACGGCGCAGCATAAGCCATAAAAAAACCCGCGTATTCGCGGGTTTTTTGGTAAACCGTGCCGATTACAGGCTGGATACGTTCTCAGACAGGTATTTAGCTACGCCGTCTGGGGAAGCCGCCATACCTTCTTTACCTTTTTCCCACTGAGCCGGGCACACTTCACCGTGCTCTTCGTGGAACTGGAGCGCGTCAACCATGCGCAGCATTTCGTCGATGTTACGACCCAGCGGCAGATCGTTCACAACCTGGTGACGAACGATGCCGTTCGCGTCGATCAGGAAAGAACCACGCAGTGCAACGCCAGCGTCCGGATGTTCGATACCGTAAGCCTGCTGGATTTCGCGTTTGATGTCCGCAACCATCGCGTATTTCACTGCACCGATGCCGCCGTTTTCGACAGGGGTGTTACGCCATGCGTTGTGTACAAATTCAGAGTCGAAGGAGACGCCAACCACTTCCACGCCACGCTTCTGGAATTCTTCGTAACGTTTGTCGAACGCGATCAGCTCAGACGGGCAAACGAAAGTGAAGTCCATTGGCCAGAAGAACAGAACGGTCGCTTTACCGTTGGTGTGCTGTTTGAAGTTGAAGTTTTCAACGATTTCACCATTGCCCAGAACGGCGGCAGCTGTAAAATCCGGAGCCGGACGAGTTACCAGAACCATATGATTCTCCTGTAGATACTAAGGTTATTTGGAACGCAACGCGGGCCAGTATAGAGGCAGTACGGGAATAAGACAAAGAGGTGGTAACAATCGTTCCACCAGCTTTTACCTATCAATCGAACCGACTTCACAGTTCTTTATTTTTCGCCTGCGTCATCATACGCGGGTAGAACTGCCAGAAGCGGGTTTCCAGCGCATCATAATGTTCATCCAGGTCATGCCATGAGTCGCGCAGCGCGTCCAGACGCGGTCGACGGCTCGCCATGCCGTTCAGGACGTTCTGAATGAAATCCATCTCGCGGTATCGCTCCAGCCAGCGTTCAGACCAGAGATAGTTATTCAGATTCACAAAGCGCGGCGGGGAGTCCGGCAAAATGATCGACACCTGCGCGTGGGCGTAGCGCACAAACTCAGGCAGCGACATATCAGGCGACAGCCGGGACCAGTGGCGCGACAGGAAATGATCCCACATGACGTCGAGCGTGATCGGCGCCACGCGTCGGGTTTCGGGGCGGAACCAGGCTTTGGCTTCCGTCACTTCCGGCAGGTTATCGGTCAGCACGTCGATGCGGCGGTGCATAAAAATCCCGTCGACAACCTCAGGGGAGTACGCTTCCGCGGGGTTGCCGCGTACAAAATCGGCCAGCAAATTGCCGGAGAGGGAGCTGTCCGCGAGATGAGCGAGATGCAGGTGAGCGAGAAAATTCATGCGTTTTCGTTGTCCGGTGGCGGCTAGTTGTTGCAGCAAAAGGGTGTGAGCACTAGACTATGCCGCCTGTTTTTAAGTCACGAGTATACGTCATGCGCGTCGCCGATTTCTCCTTTGAACTACCTGAATCCCTGATTGCTCACTATCCCATGCCTGAGCGTAGCAGCTGTCGCTTGCTGTCACTGGACGGGCCAACGGGCGCGCTGACGCACGGTACTTTCACCGATCTTCTCGACAAGCTCAACCCTGGCGATCTGCTGGTCTTTAACAATACCCGCGTGATCCCGGCGCGTCTGTTTGGCCGTAAAGCCAGCGGCGGCAAGATCGAGGTGCTGGTCGAACGTATGCTCGATGATAAACGTATTCTGGCACATATTCGCGCCTCTAAAGCGCCGAAGCCGGGCGCTGAACTGCTGCTGGGGGATGACGAGAGCATCAAAGCGACCATGACCGCGCGTCACGACGCGCTATTTGAAGTGGAATTCAACGACGAGCGCACGGTGCTCGATATCCTCAACGCCATCGGCCACATGCCGCTGCCGCCGTATATTGAGCGCCCGGACGAAGAGGCCGACCGCGAGCTGTATCAGACCGTCTACAGCCAGAAGCCTGGCGCGGTGGCGGCGCCAACGGCGGGCCTGCACTTTGATGAGCCGCTGCTGGAGAAACTGCGCGCGAAGGGCGTAGAGATGGCGTTCGTGACGCTGCACGTTGGTGCAGGCACCTTCCAGCCGGTGCGCGTGGACAGCATCGAAGACCACATCATGCACTCTGAGTATGCCGAAGTGCCACAGGAGGTTGTGGATGCGGTGCTGGCGGCGAAAGCGCGCGGTAATCGCGTCGTGGCCGTCGGTACAACGTCGGTACGTTCCCTTGAGAGCGCTGCGCAGGCCGCGAAAAGCGAGCTGATTGAGCCGTTCTTTGGCGATACGCAGATCTTTATCTACCCGGGCTATCAGTACAAAGTCATTGATGCGCTGGTGACCAACTTCCATCTGCCTGAATCGACGTTGATTATGCTGGTTTCCGCGTTTGCGGGGTATCAGCATACGATGAACGCCTACAAGTCTGCGGTAGAACAAAAATATCGCTTTTTTAGCTACGGTGACGCGATGTTTATCACGTACAATCCGCAGGCTTTGAATGAGCGTGTCGGGGAATAAGTCCGCGGCACCGTATTACAACGTTGGACTGTTTTTCTGACGTCGGAGAAAAAATGAAATTTGAACTCGATACCACCGATGGCCGCGCGCGTCGCGGTCGTCTGGTGTTTGATCGCGGCGTGGTAGAAACCCCCGCGTTTATGCCTGTGGGCACGTACGGCACCGTAAAAGGAATGACGCCGGAAGAAGTTGAAGCCACTGGCGCACAGATTATCCTCGGCAACACCTTCCACCTGTGGCTGCGTCCGGGCCAGGAGATTATGAAGCTCCACGGCGACCTGCACGATTTCATGCAGTGGAAAGGCCCGATCCTCACCGACTCCGGCGGTTTCCAGGTCTTCAGCCTGGGCGATATCCGTAAGATCACTGAGCAGGGCGTACACTTCCGTAACCCGATCAACGGCGATCCAATCTTCCTCGATCCGGAAAAGTCTATGGAGATTCAGTACGATCTCGGCTCCGATATCGTAATGATCTTCGACGAATGTACGCCATACCCGGCGGACTGGGACTACGCCAAGCGTTCCATGGAGATGTCCCTGCGTTGGGCGAAGCGTAGCCGCGACCGTTTTGACGCCCTGCAAAACAAAAATGCGCTGTTCGGCATTATTCAGGGCAGCGTTTACGAAGATTTACGCGATATCTCGGTTAAAGGTCTGGTAGAGATAGGCTTTGATGGCTACGCTGTCGGCGGTTTGGCTGTGGGTGAGCCGAAGGAAGACATGCACCGCATTCTGGAGCATGTCTGCCCGCAAATCCCGGCGGATAAACCACGATACCTGATGGGTGTGGGTAAACCAGAAGATCTGGTGGAAGGCGTACGTCGCGGCATTGATATGTTCGACTGCGTTATGCCAACCCGAAACGCGCGTAACGGTCATCTGTTCGTTACCGATGGCGTGGTGAAAATCCGTAACGCGAAGCATAAGAGTGACACCAGCCCGCTCGATTCCGAGTGCGATTGCTATACCTGTCGCAATTATTCTCGCGCGTATCTGCATCATCTCGATCGTTGCAACGAGATTTTGGGGGCGCGTCTCAATACCATTCATAATCTTCGTTATTATCAGCGCTTAATGGCTGGTTTACGTAAGGCTATCGAAGAGGGTAAATTAGAGAGCTTCGTGACCGATTTCTACCAACGTCAGGGGCGGGATGTTCCACCGTTGAACGTTGATTAATTTTAATAATGAGGGAATTTGAATGAGCTTTTTTATTTCTGATGCGGTAGCAGCAACGGGTGCACCAGCGCAGGGCAGCCCGATGTCTCTGATTCTGATGCTGGTTGTGTTCGGTCTGATCTTCTACTTCATGATCCTGCGTCCACAGCAGAAGCGTACTAAAGAGCACAAAAACCTGATGAACTCCATCGCGAAGGGCGATGAAGTCCTGACCAATGGTGGCCTGGTGGGTCGCGTAACCAAAGTAGCGGAAAACGGCTACATTGCTATCGCCCTCAACGACACCACTGAAGTGGTTATCAAACGTGACTTCGTAGCTGCCGTTCTGCCGAAAGGCACCATGAAGGCGCTGTAATCCCAACTTTTCCCAAAGGGAACTGCCGTGTTAAACCGTTATCCTTTGTGGAAGTACATCATGCTGGTCGTCGTGATTATCGTCGGCCTGCTGTACGCGCTTCCCAACCTGTATGGTGAGGATCCGGCCGTTCAAATCACTGGCGCGCGCGGTGTCGCCGCCAGTGAGCAAACGCTGATCCAGGTCCAGAAAACGTTACAAGAAGAAAAAATTACCGCTAAGTCTGTGGCACTGGAAGAGGGCGCAATTCTTGCTCGCTTCGACACCACCGACACGCAGCTCCGCGCACGTGAAGCGCTGATGGGCGTGCTGGGTGATAAATATGTCGTGGCGCTTAACCTTGCTCCTGCAACCCCACGCTGGCTGGCTGCGCTGAACGCAGAGCCAATGAAACTGGGTCTTGACCTGCGTGGCGGCGTTCACTTCCTGATGGAAGTGGATATGGATACCGCGCTCGGCAAGCTACAGGAACAGAATATCGACAGCCTGCGCAGCGATCTGCGCGATAAGGGCATTCCGTACACCACCGTACGTAAAGAAGATAACTACGGCCTGAGCATCACGTTCCGCGACAGCGCGGCACGCGATCAGGCTGTGACGTATCTGTCTCAGCGTCACCGCGATCTGGTGATCACCTCTCAGGGCAGCAACCAGCTGCGTGCGGTAATGACCGACGCGCGTCTGAGTGAAGCACGTGAATACGCCGTTCAGCAGAACATTAACATTCTGCGTAACCGTGTAAACCAGCTGGGCGTGGCTGAGCCACTGGTACAGCGTCAGGGTGCTGACCGTATCGTGGTCGAACTGCCGGGTATCCAGGATACCGCCCGTGCGAAAGAGATTCTGGGCGCGACGGCGACCCTGGAGTTCCGTCTGGTTAACTCCAATGTCGACCAGGCTGCTGCGGCTTCAGGCCGTGTGCCGGGCGATTCTGAAGTGAAACAGACCCGCGAAGGCCAGCCTGTTGTGCTGTACAAACGCGTGATCCTGACCGGTGACCATATCACCGACTCCACTTCAAGCCAGGATGAGTACAACCAGCCGCAGGTTAACATCTCGCTGGATAGCGCAGGCGGCAACATCATGTCTAACTTCACCAAGGACAACATCGGCAAGCCGATGGCGACCCTGTTCGTGGAGTACAAAGACAGCGGTAAGAAAGACGCCAATGGCCGTGCCGTGCTGGTGAAAGAGGAAGAGGTGATTAACATCGCCAACATCCAGTCTCGTCTGGGTAACAGCTTCCGTATTACCGGTATCAGCAACCCGAACGAAGCGCGTCAGCTCTCTCTGCTGCTGCGTGCCGGTGCGCTGATTGCGCCAATCCAGATTGTTGAAGAACGTACCATTGGTCCAACCCTGGGTATGCAGAACATCAAACAGGGTCTGGAAGCGTGTCTGGCCGGTCTGGTGGTCTCTATTCTCTTCATGATCTTCTTCTACAAGAAGTTTGGTCTGATTGCGACCTCCGCGCTGGTGGCAAACCTGGTGCTGATCATCGGTATTATGTCTCTGCTGCCGGGGGCAACGCTGACCATGCCGGGGATTGCGGGTATCGTCTTAACCCTTGCGGTGGCGGTCGACGCCAACGTACTGATAAACGAACGTATCAAAGAAGAGCTGAGCAACGGTCGTTCTGTACAGCAGGCGATTGAAGAAGGCTACAAAGGAGCGTTCAGCTCCATCTTCGATGCGAACGTAACAACACTGATTAAGGTTCTTATCCTGTATGCAGTGGGTACTGGTGCGATCAAAGGCTTTGCGATTACTACCGGTATCGGTGTCGCAACGTCGATGTTTACCGCTATTGTCGGCACCCGTGCCATCGTGAACCTGCTGTACGGCGGCAAGCGCGTCAAAAAGCTGTCTATCTGAGGAGTGCGTTGTGGCACAGGAATATACTGTTGAACAATTGAACCACGGCCGTAAAGTCTGGGACTTTATGCGCTGGGACTACTGGGCCTTCGGCATTTCAGGTTTTCTGCTGATCTTGTCCATCGTCATTATGGGCGTGAAAGGCTTTAACTGGGGTCTGGATTTCACCGGTGGTACGGTGATCGAAATTACCCTGGAAAAACCGGTCGATATGGACCAGATGCGTGAGTCTCTGCAAAAAGCGGGCTTTGAAGAGCCGCTGCTACAGAACTTCGGCAGCAGCCGCGACATCATGGTGCGTATGCCGCCGGTACACGATGCCAACGGCAGCCAGGAGCTGGGCAGCAAGGTCGTCCAGGTTATTAACGAAACGACCAGCCAGGATGCAACGGTTAAGCGTATTGAGTTTGTCGGCCCGAGCGTTGGTGCTGACCTGGCGCAGACCGGTGCGATGGCGCTGCTGGTGGCGCTGATCTCGATCCTGATTTACGTCGGTTTCCGCTTTGAGTGGCGACTGGCGGCAGGCGTGGTTATCGCCCTGGCGCACGACGTGGTGATCACCATGGGCATACTGTCTCTGTTCCACATTGAGATTGACCTGACGATTGTGGCATCCCTGATGTCCGTTATCGGTTACTCACTGAACGACAGTATCGTGGTATCTGACCGTATTCGTGAAAACTTCCGTAAGATCCGTCGCGGCACGCCGTACGAAATCTTTAACGTGTCGTTGACCCAGACGTTGCACCGTACGTTGATCACCTCCGGCACCACCCTGATGGTGATCCTGATGCTGTTCCTGTTCGGTGGCCCAGTGCTGGAAGGCTTCTCGCTGACCATGCTGATCGGTGTGTCTATCGGTACGGCCTCGTCTATCTACGTCGCGTCCGCACTGGCGCTGAAGCTGGGCATGAAGCGCGAGCATCTGATCCAGCAGAAAGTCGAGAAAGAAGGGGCGGATCAGCCGTCCATTCTGCCGTAAGAGTCTTATGTAGTATCGAAATCCCGGCCTGTTGGCCGGGATTTTTTTTGTCTGCATCTCACAAACACTCCTGACAGTATGCTGTCAGGAGCCCTGTCGTAGACTCCTTCTGAACCCTAACAACAGGCAGGAGGACGTATGAAAAGTGTTATTAACTGGTTTGAAATTCCGGTCGCCGATATGGATCGCGCCATCAAATTTTATGAGTCGGTGATGCAGGTCGCGCTGCGGCGCGAGAAGATGGACGTGGCTGATCTGGCGATTTTCCCGCACGAGGATCCGGCCACCGGCGGCGCGCTGGCGAAATTTGACGGCGTTACACCGTCTTCGCAGGGCGCTATTATTTACCTGCATACTGACAATCTGGCGGCCACGCTCGATCGTATTGCTTCTGCGGGCGGTGAGTGCGTGTTTGGCCCGCTGGAACTGCCGCAAGGCATTGGCACTATAGCCCTGTTTACCGACAGCGAAGGTAATCGCGTCGGCCTCCATCAACCGGTATGAGAGTAAACCGATGACCCGACGCGCTGACCGTTTGTTCCAGATTGTGCAGATCCTTCGGGGCAGGCGTCTGACAACGGCAGCGCATCTGGCGGAAAGGCTTGGCGTGTCCGAGCGCACGGTGTACCGCGATATCCGCGACCTGTCGCTTTCCGGCGTGCCGGTGGAAGGCGAGGCGGGAAGCGGATATCGGCTGATGTCGGGTTTTGATTTACCCCCGCTGATGCTGACCAACAAAGAGTCCGAGGCGCTGATGGTGGCGATTCGCCTGCTCAAAACCTGGGGCGGGGAATCGCTGTCGCGCGAGCTGGAGTCGGCCCAGGAAAAAGTGCTGGCGATCCTGCCAGAAGAGAGCCGCCGCAAAGCTGAGCAGACGCGGATTTACGCGCCGGATATTGCGCTTCAGCCACACTCCCGTAGTGGTTTCGACGTGATCCATCAGGCCATTTCTGCCCTGCGTGTGCTGGGGTTGCACTATCGCGATGAAGCCGGGCAGTTAACCTGGCGTGAGGTTCAGCCGCTGGGCTTGTTCTTCTGGGGAGAGCGCTGGCTGCTGGCGGCGTGGTGTGAACGGCGCGATGACTATCGCTGTTTCCGGCTCGACCGATGCCTCAATATTGTGCAGACGGAGAGGCGGTTTAGCGAAAGTGCGGACAGGTCATTGGCAGATTTTTTGCGCAAGGTGAGGCAGTAAAAAGCCGGGGGGCGGCTACGCCTTACCCGGCCTACATTCGGATCGTAGGCCCGGTAAGCGTAGCGCCACCGGGCGGAATCCGCACTGTTTAGAAGTTGTAACCCACGACCAGGTAACCACCCCAACCGGTAGAGCGAACGCTGAAGTCGCCGTTGCCAAAGTTCAGGCTGGCGTCGTCGTTCCACTGGCCACCCTTGTGCCAGTAACGCGCAACAACAGAGTAGTGCCAGTGATCGTAGTTCAGCGCCAGGATGTGGCTGGACGCGATGGAGTCGTTAGTGCGCGCTTTTCTGCCGTTCAGGTCGCGGAAATCGTTATCGCCCAGGTCTGAACCCCAGTCAAAGTTGGTGAAGCCGATATAGCTCAGGTTGCCGCCCCACAGTTGGGTAATTGGCACGAAGTATTTCACTTTGAAACGGTAGCCGTCCCACTCGTTCTCGTTCGCGGCGCCGTAGTTCTGCCACTGGTATTTTGCGTAGACGTTCATGGACAGGCTCATCGGCAGGCCAGTCTCAATGTCTGTACCCAGACCCATGTACCAGGTGCTCTGGCGACCGGACTTGTTGCGACCCATGTCGTAGATGTAGTTGTTTGCGAAATACCACTCTTTGAACGGACCAAACGCCAGACTGGTACCGGTCAGTTTATCAATGGAGAAGCGGGGTTCGATCTCCATGAACAGTGGGGAACCGTGGTTCCAGATACCTTTCGCGTCGGTGTTACCGCCGAAGAATACCGGTGCGTCCATGTAGCCATAGAAATCAAACCAGTCTTTTTTAGCGAATGCTTCGTACTCGAGGTAGGTATCGTTACGGATCTGCGGTCCGAAACGGGTATGGTAGCTGCCTACAACGTTAACGCTCTGATGCCACCAGTCGGAAAGGTATTGTGGTTTGTCGTTTTCCGCTGCGTTAACAGTGAAAGAGGTGGAGAGTGCCAGAACTGCACCGGCTGCGAGTAATGTTTTTTTCATAATCATGCCACTGATTGAAATTCCCTTCCGGGAGTGAAAAATGCGCGAATTGCGTTTCTAAATATTTCGTATTTCTGCGGAGCCTATTATAGGAATCCTTGCTCACAAAAATATGTGTTGTTTCACATATCTCTCACATACGTAATCGATTGCGTTCACGTTTGCGTACTTTAGACGGGCGGGATTGTAGCGGCAATCATTTATGTTGCCAATCCATACGAAATGTAAATGTTAGCGGAGTGACATTTCACTCCGCTAGAAGGGCGGGTTATTGCGCGGCGGGTTGAATGTCGTGAATACGGATAAAGCCCAGCTGTTCTGGGGTCAGTCCGCTCAGCTGGAGCGGGATATCAACATCGCTCGGCGCCAGCGTGCTGGCGGGGGCGGTGAAGAGCTGATTCTTCACGTTCACTTCCTGATAGCTCTCCGTGGTGCCCTGAATCTGGCCCCACTCTACGGTGCCGCTGAACGCGGGAAGCGGATCGTTGGACTCACCCTGAATGCGTAATGTTGCGCGAGTACCATCGGCATTCGCTGCAACATTCACCAGAGACATCTTTAGGGTGCCAATCTGGCTGTTCAGACGCGCGGGCGTGTTTGCACCTGGCAATAAATAAACGCCATTGCTGGATTTGGCATTCAGGGCGTTCTGCTGGGTGATCTTCACGGTTTCTTTGTTAAGTTTGTCCATCGCCACGTTAAGCGTATTCACGCTTTGTTTCATTTCGCGGACTTCACTTTGCTGTGCGCAGGCGCTGAGCGTGAACAGGCTCCCCACCAGCACTATTTTCAGGTAACGTCTTGTCATTGCGTTTAATTCCTTGAAATCACAGATTGCTGCAATGGTAGACAGGATAGTGCCGTCAGGCATAGATCCTTTGTCTCAAAAAGCTCTTCCTTTGTTGTCGGGCCAGTTCAGGGTAAAATAGAAATCAGTTAACCAGATAACAGGGACATCGTATGCATTGCCCATTTTGCTCCGCTGTGGATACCAAAGTCATCGACTCACGTCTTGTAGGCGAAGGGTCTTCCGTGCGTCGTCGTCGGCAGTGTCTGGTGTGCAACGAGCGTTTTACCACCTTCGAGGTGGCAGAGCTGGTAATGCCGCGCGTGGTAAAAAGTAACGATGTGCGCGAACCGTTCAATGAAGAGAAACTGCGTAGCGGGATGCTCAAGGCGCTGGAGAAACGGCCCGTCAGCTCCGATGACGTCGAAATGGCGTTAAACCATATTAAATCTTATCTGCGGGGGTTAGGTGAGCGCGAAGTGCCGAGCAAAATGATCGGCAATCTGGTGATGGAACAGCTGAAAAAGCTCGATAAAGTCGCCTATATCCGCTTTGCCTCCGTTTACCGCAGCTTCGAAGACATCAAAGAATTTGGCGAAGAGATCGCCCGCTTACAGGATTAAGCCCATGCACGACGAGATGTACATGGCGCGAGCCATGAAGCTGGCGCAGCGCGGTCGGTTTACCACTCACCCTAACCCCAATGTCGGGTGCGTCATTGTTAAAGATGGCGAGATCGTGGGGGAAGGTTTTCACTACTGCGCAGGCGAGCCGCATGCTGAAGTGCATGCCCTGCGCATGGCGGGTGAGAAAGCGCGTGGCGCGACGGCCTATGTGACGCTGGAGCCATGCAGTCATCACGGACGTACGCCGCCGTGCTGTGAAGCGCTGATTGCGGCGGGCGTCTCGCGCGTTGTCGCCGCCATGCAGGATCCTAATCCGCAGGTGGCGGGCCGCGGGCTGTATCGTCTGCAACAGGAAGGCATCGACGTCAGCCACGGCCTGATGATGCAGGATGCCGAAAACATCAACAAAGGCTTCCTGAAGCGTATGCGCACCGGCTTCCCGTTTATCCAGCTTAAGCTTGGCGCGTCACTGGATGGCCGCACGGCGATGGCGAACGGCGAGAGCCAGTGGATCACCTCGCCGCAGGCAAGGCGCGATGTGCAACGTCTGCGCGCGCAAAGCCATGCTATTCTCACCAGCAGTGAAACGGTACTGGCTGACGATCCGGCCATGACCGTGCGCTGGGAAGAGCTGAATGCGGATACGCAGGCGCTCTATCCGCAGGAGAACCTGCGTCAGCCGCTGCGCATTATTGTTGATAGCCAGAACCGCGTGACGCCGGAGCACCGCATCGTGCAGCAGCCGGGTGAAACCTGGATTGCCCGCACCAAAGAAGATACGCGCGAGTGGCCGGCAGGCGTGCGCAGCATTATGGTGCCGGAACATAACGGGCATCTCGATCTCGTGGTGCTGATGATGTTGCTCGGCAAACAGCAGGTCAACAGCATCTGGGTTGAAGCCGGTCCGACGCTCGCCGGCGCACTGCTTCAGGCGGGGCTGGTGGATGAGCTTCTCGTCTACGTTGCGCCTAAACTGTTAGGTAATGACGCGCGCGGCCTGTTTGTGCTGCCCGGCCTTGAAAAACTGGCCGATGCGCCGCAACTCTCATTCAGCGAGATTCGTCCGGTAGGCCCGGATGTCTGCCTCCATTTAACGACAGCGTAATTGCTCCTGAAATAGGGAAGCAGTGCGCAAAGTATTATGATAAAATCCGCCCCCCTGCGGGGCCAAATGAACCCGTAAAGGAAGAGTATGAACATTATTGAAGCTGCTGTAGCTACCCCGGACGCTCGCGTCGCCATCACCATTGCGCGTTTCAACAACTTCATCAACGATAGCCTGCTGGAAGGTGCGGTTGACGCCCTGAAACGTATCGGCCAGGTTAAAGATGACAACATTACCGTCGTTTGGGTACCAGGTGCTTACGAACTGCCACTGGCAGCGGGCGCGCTGGCGAAAACCGGTAAATACGACGCGGTGATTGCGCTGGGTACCGTTATTCGTGGCGGCACTGCGCACTTCGAATACGTTGCGGGCGGTGCAAGCAACGGTCTGGCACACGTTGCACAGGATGCTGAAATCCCTGTCGCGTTCGGCGTGCTGACCACCGAAAGTATTGAACAAGCCATCGAACGTGCTGGCACTAAAGCCGGTAACAAAGGTGCAGAAGCTGCACTGACCGCGCTTGAAATGATCAATGTATTGAAAGCCATCAAGGCCTGATTTTTTTGTAAGGGGAATTCCGTGAAACCTGCTGCTCGTCGCCGCGCCCGTGAATGTGCCGTCCAGGCACTTTACTCCTGGCAGTTGTCCCAGAACGACATCGCTGATGTTGAATACCAGTTCCTGTCAGAACAGGACGTGAAAGACGTTGACGTTCTGTACTTCCGTGAACTGCTGTCGGGAGTGGCGACTAATAGCGCGTATCTCGATGGTCTGATGAAGCCATACCTGTCCCGTCTGCTCGAAGAGCTGGGCCAGGTCGAAAAAGCAGTGTTGCGTATCGCGCTGTTTGAGCTGTCTAAACGTGATGATGTGCCGTACAAAGTGGCCATCAACGAAGCGATCGAACTGGCGAAAACCTTCGGCGCTGAAGACAGCCACAAGTTTGTTAACGGCGTGCTGGATAAAGCCGCACCTGCGATCCGTCCCCACAAAAAGTGATCCGCAAACCGGAGTCTTGCATTGCCTTTTTGGCAGTGCGGCTCCGGTTTTTTTATTTAATTTGCTGAGGCATAACGTATGGCATGCGGCGAATTCTCCCTGATTGCCCGTTATTTCGACCGTGTCAGAACCTCTCGTCTTGATGTTGAAACCGGCATTGGCGATGACTGCGCACTTCTCAATATTCCCGAAAAACAGACGCTGGCAATCAGCACCGACACCTTAGTGTGTGGGCGTCATTTCCTGCCGGATATCGATCCTGCCGATCTGGCGTATAAAGCGCTGGCGGTGAACGTCAGCGATCTGGCGGCAATGGGCGCCGACCCGGCCTGGCTGACGCTGGCTCTGACCCTGCCGGAGGTGGATGAAGCCTGGCTTGAAGCCTTCAGCGATGCCCTGTTTGAACAGCTGAATTATTACGATATGCAGCTGATTGGCGGTGATACCACCGCCGGTCCGCTGTCCATGACCCTGGCAATCCACGGCTATGTGCCTGCCGGGCGCGCGCTGAAGCGCTCGGGTGCAAAACCAGGCGACTGGCTCTACGTGACCGGTACGCCGGGCGACAGCGCCGCGGGGTTAGCTATCCTTCAGAATCGCTTAACGGTTGAAGAGGCTGACGATGCGGCGTATCTGGTGAAGCGCCATCTGCGGCCAACGCCGCGTATTCTGCACGGTCAGGCGCTGCGCGAGCGGGCCAGTTCGGCTATCGATTTGTCTGACGGGCTGATCTCCGATCTCGGCCATATCCTGAAGGCCAGCGGCGTGGGCGCACGCGTTGACCTGGATCTGTTCCCGCTGTCGGAGCAACTGCTTCGCCATGTCGAACCTGAACAGGCGCTGCGCTGGGCGTTATCCGGTGGAGAAGATTATGAGCTGTGCTTCACCGTGCCTGAGTTGAATCGCGGGACGCTGGATGTGGCGCTAGCGCATCTCGGCGCGAAATTTACCTGCATCGGGCAGGTGATGCCGGAAAGTGAAGGGCTGAAGTTTGTGCAGAATGGCGCACTGCGAGAACTTGACGTGAAAGGGTTTGATCACTTTGCCTGACTCAGGATGCAGATTGCATCCTGAATTCTCGCGGATTATTTGAATAACGAATGTTCCGGGCATGCTCGCTCATTAACTTCCACCTTCTCTCTATCGGATTCAGGTTAGGGTTGTAAGGTGAAAGATAATGAAAGTTCTTTTTTATAAAACGGATCGCAAAATTTAATTAGGTTAATAGATTTATCAGTGCAATATTATTCATTGCGTGAATGTCATTTATATAATTTTGGCAATTACTTTATTTATAATGTTTTTATCTTGCCGTCTGGCGTATGATGACCCTGAAATGAGGATGTAAATTATAGGATTGTTAGTACGTGTACTATTAAGGGATGAATATGTACGAAATGAATTTTCCTTGCGAAATACTTTTTCAGACAAAACAAAGAATTAATGATACAAGTACAGATGATATGCGGTATAGCGATCTGTCTGCTGTAGAATTACAATCATTAGGGCTAAACGACGTTTCTTCTATGGTCAACCCCTATAATATGATCTTCAAAGATAACGCTGATAAATACTTCAAATTTCCATCTATTGCTGGGTATTCCCTTAAAGACGATCGGCCCGTTACCCCTGATGAATGCGCCAGTATTCTTTTTGATGAAATGAGAGAATTGTCAGGGGCGTTTGCTTCCGGGCAATATAAAAACTTAATTGGAGAGATGATTAACCATTTTCAGCATGGAGATGGCAGACCTTTTGGTTATAGTGCGTTACTCAACAGGTCATACTCTGATCTTCTCAGGGCAAAGCAATATGGAAATACTACGCTCGGTGTTATTAGAAAAGTCATTAATGATTATGTCAGTGACAGGCGTAAACACGTTGGTAGTCAGGGTTCTATTTGGGATGTAAAAACAGGAATATTGAATGCGGCATTGCCTAAGTTTAATGATTTTGAAGACAGATTTAACGGAATGGGGATCACCGTCCATGATATTTATTTCCAGCGGATTGTTATGCTTAATTTTAGACGATACCAGATAGGATGGGAAGCGGATATATTATTTGAAGCTCAGGATCATTTTGGACTGGGGCGAGAAGATATCATGAAAAAACTATACCAAAACTTCAGGTTTTTTCGGATATGGTTTGTTCTTCAGCGATATAACCGCTTTTCATTTAAACCTTTTGTGACAAATTTCAATGCTTCTGTAAAACTGACGGGGTAATAATGACATGAAAAAATCCTGGTTTATTTATATGGCGATTGCGTTGATTATGATTGTTTATAGTTTCTGGGACCATATCTATCCTGTGAAAATCATTGATGTCCATCGCAGTACGAATAGCCTGGGTTATGACTATATTATCGTTGACCATTTTCCGTTAACGGATCGAGGGCGCATTAACTGGTGGTTATCTCAGCGGGATATGCTCAAGAAAAAATACAACATCCCCTCCGGGCTGAGATTTGTTTTGACGGTCTGGGACGTGGGGGATGGGTATCTGCGGGATTCGCTGCACGAGGATTATTTTTGTTTTCCTGATATGACTTCAGAGAAAAATTGCATTGAGAAAAATAACCTTCTTGAGGTTGCTTTCAGATTTCCTGAAAGCAATAAAATCAAGTTTTATGTTGATGGTAATCTGTACATTATGGATAAAAAAGATGGTTCGATGACTAAAGAGCGTTACTGAAAACCGCAATTGGGAATTATCAAATTATCGGAGCGATAATGCTATGAAAAAATCCTGGTTTCTTTATCTGGCGATTGCGTTGGTTGTAATTTTTTTGCAGTCATTGGGGGTGATATTTATCCGGTGAAAATCATTGACGTCCATCGCAGTACCGATCGCCTTGGCTTTGATGATATTATCGTTGACCATTTCGCGTTAACGGACCGGGGAAGAATTAACTGGTGGCTATCTCAGCGGGATATGCTTAAGAAAAAATATAACATCCCCTCCGGGCAGGAGTTTGTTTTGACGGTCTGGGACGTGGGGGACGGGTATCTGCGGGACTCGCCGCGAGAGGATTATTTTTGTTTTACTGATATGACATCAGAGAAGAACTGTATTGAGAAAAAAAGCCTTCTTGAGGTTACTTTCAGATTTCCTGAAAGTAATAAGATCCGTTTTTATGTTGGTGATAGTATGTACGTTATGAATACCAAAGATGGATCGATGACGAAAGAGCGGTATTGAAAACTGTGGCAGGAGAATGAGCGTAGGCCGGGTAAGCGCAGCGCCACCCGGCAAGTGTTTACTTAAACCCTACCACCGGATGCTGCTGATACGGCGTCTCCAGCTCGGCAATCTGCTCCGGCGTCAACGATAAGTCCACCGCACTTAACAACTCATCCAGCTGTTCTTCCCGCGATGTGCCCACAATCGGCGCGGCGACACCGCGCTTGCTCAGCAGCCACGCCAGCGCCACCTGCGCGCGCGTTGCACCGATATCGTCGGCGATCCCGGCTAAGCGTTCGGCAATTAACGCATCGCTGGCTTCTGTATCGTCATACAGGTTTTTACCCACTTCATCCGATACCAGCCGGGCGGTAGTTTCCCCCCACGGACGGGTTAACCTTCCGCGCGCCAGCGGGCTCCACGGGATCACCGCCACGCCTTCCTGGTAGCAGAGCGGCAGCATCTCGCGCTCTTCTTCCCGGTAAATCAGGTTGTAGTGATCCTGCATGGTGACAAAGCGCGCCCAGCCGTGCTGCGCCTGGAGATCGAGCGCCTGGGCAAACTGTGAGGCATGCATGGACGATGCGCCGATGTAGCGCGCTTTACCGGCTTTCACAACGTCGTTTAACGCTTCAAGCGTCTCTTCGATCGGGGTGTTGTAATCCCAGCGGTGGATTTGCAGCAGGTCGACGTAATCCATGTTCAGGCGTCTGAGGCTGTCATCAATGGAACGCAGGATCTGCGCGCGAGAAAGGCCTTCCGCCAGATCGCCTGACGGGTAGTACACCTTAGTGGCGACCACAACGTCATCACGACGGGCAAAATCTCGCAGGGCGCGGCCCACAATCTCTTCGCTGCTGCCATCTGAGTAGCTGTTGGCGGTATCGAAGAAGTTAATGCCGCCGTCAATGGCGCGCTTGATGATAGGGCGGCTGCTCTCTTCCGGCAGCGTCCAGGCATGATTTCCCCGGTCAGGCTCGCCAAACGTCATGCATCCCAGGCAAAGCCGGGACACCTTAAGGTCCGTTTTTCCTAATGTCGTGTATTGCATGGTTCCGCTCCTGCTGTTTAAACAATACGTTTAAGCATAGCAGGAGCAGAAAAGGGGAGGGATCAGGCCAGCCAGGTGCGGATTTTAGCTTCGATACCGGCGGCGTCCAGACCAATGTCGGCGCGCGCCTCATCCTGGGTGCCTTGCGGGATGAAGTGGTCAGGGAGGCCGAGATTAAGCACCGGAACGGCTTTACGGTTCGCCATCAGCACTTCGTTCACGCCGCTACCCGCGCCACCCATGATGGCGTTCTCTTCCAGCGTGACCAGCACGTCATGGCTTTCCGCCATGCTCAGAATCAGAGATTCATCGAGCGGCTTCACGAAGCGCATATCGACCAGCGTCGCATTCAGGTTTTCAGCGACTTTTGCCGCTTCCGGCATCAACGTACCAAAGTTCAGGATCGCCACTTTTTCACCGCGGCGTTTCACCAGACCTTTACCGATGTCCAGTTTTTCCAGCGGCTGTAATTCAACGCCAAGGGCATTACCGCGCGGATAACGTACCGCGCAGGGGCCGTCCTGATAGTGGTAACCGGTATACAGCATCTGACGACACTCGTTTTCGTCGCTTGGCGTCATGATCACCATATCAGGGATGCAGCGCAGGAAGGAGAGATCAAACGCGCCCTGGTGCGTCTGGCCGTCAGCCCCCACAATGCCCGCGCGATCGATAGCAAACAGCACCGGCAGCTTCTGAATGGCAACGTCATGGATAACCTGATCGTAGGCGCGTTGCAGGAAGGTAGAGTAGATCGCTACCACCGGCTTGTAGCCGCCAATCGCCAGGCCCGCAGCAAAGGTTACCGCGTGCTGCTCGGCGATAGCCACGTCGAAATACTGGTCCGGGTATTTTTTGGAAAACTCCACCATGCCGGAGCCTTCACGCATGGCAGGCGTCACCGCCATCAGCATGTTGTCTTTCGCCGCCGTTTCGCACAGCCAGTCGCCAAAGATTTTTGAGTAGCTCGGCATCCCGCCGCTGCTTTTCGGCAGGCAGCCGCTGGTATGGTCGAACTTAGGCACCGCGTGGAAGGTGATCGGATCTTTTTCCGCCGGTTCGTAACCACGCCCTTTTTTGGTCATGATATGCAGGAACTGCGGGCCTTTCAGGTCGCGCATGTTTTTAAGCGTCGTCACCAGGCCCAGCACATCGTGGCCGTCCACCGGGCCAATATAGTTAAAGCCCAGCTCTTCGAACAGCGTACCCGGCACGACCATGCCTTTGATGTGTTCTTCGGTACGCTTAAGCAGCTCTTTAATCGGCGGTACGCCGGAGAAGACTTTTTTACCGCCTTCACGCAGTGAGGAGTAAAGCTTGCCGGACAGCAGCTGCGCCAGATGGTTATTCAGCGCGCCGACGTTCTCGGAGATCGACATTTCGTTATCGTTGAGGATCACCAGCATGTCCGGTTTGATATCGCCCGCGTGGTTCATGGCCTCAAAGGCCATCCCGGCGGTGATCGCCCCGTCGCCAATCACGCAGACGGTGCGGCGTTGTTTATTCTCTTTTTCGGCGGCAACGGCAATACCAATGCCCGCAGAAATGGAGGTGGAAGAGTGGCCGACGCTTAACACATCATATTCACTCTCGCCGCGCCACGGGAACGGGTGCAGGCCCCCTTTCTGGCGAATGGTGCCAATTTTATCGCGACGTCCGGTCAGAATTTTGTGCGGATAGGCCTGGTGGCCTACATCCCAGATCAGCTGATCGAACGGCGTGTTATAGACGTAATGCAACGCCACGGTCAGCTCAACCGTGCCAAGTCCGGAGGCGAAGTGGCCGCTGGAGCGGCTAACGCTGTCGAGCAGGTAGCGACGCAGCTCGTCACACAGCTTCGGCAGACTCTCTTTCGGCAACAGACGTAACTCCTGAGTGGAGTCAACTAACGCCAGTGTCGGGTATTTGGCAATATCAAAACTCATCAAAGGCTCATCGAGATTTATAGTTTATTTATCACGCTGGATTATGTAGTCCGCTAGCGCTTCCAGTGCCGAGGTATCCAGCGATTGCGCGGCCAGCTCATTCAGCGACCGGCGGGCATCGTCTATCAGATCCCGGGCTTTACGTTGGGCATGCTCAAGGCCCAACAGGGCGGGGTAGGTACTTTTGCCAAGCTGCTGATCCGCACCCTGACGTTTTCCCAATGTTGCAGTATCGCCCACCACATCCAGAATGTCATCCTGAACCTGGAATGCCAGACCGATACTTTCTGCGTATCTGTCCAGAACCGGCAGGGCTTTACGCCCGCGTTCACCCGCGCTCAGCGCGCCCAGGCGAACGGCTGCACGAATCAGTGCGCCCGTTTTGTGACGGTGGATGCGCTCCAGCTGTTCCAGAGTAACCTGACGCCCTTCAGCCTCTAAATCCAGTGCCTGGCCGCCGCACATCCCGGCGACGCCGCTGGCCATTGCCAGTTCGGACACCATTGCCAGACGATCGCGATCGCTCACCTCAACCATCGGCGCATCGCTCAGAATGGAGAAGGCCAGGGTTTGCAGCGCATCCCCCGCCAGAATGGCATTCGCTTCGCCAAATTTGATATGGCAGGTTGGCTGACCGCGACGCAGATCGTCATCGTCCATGGCCGGCAAATCATCGTGGATCAGCGAATAGGCGTGGATACACTCCACGGCGGCTGCCGGGGCGTCCAGCGTGTTATCGCTGATACCGAACATATTGCCCGTGGCATACACCAGGAACGGACGCAGGCGTTTACCCCCCAAGAGTGCGCCATAGTGCATGGCTTCAACCAGTGGAGTGTTCTGAAAAGGCTGCGGCTCAATGAATCGGCGCAGCGCATCGTTGGCGCGGATGACGCGCGCCTGAAGCGCGTTGGAAAAATCCATTTACTCGGCGTCCGGTGTGAATGGCGTGGTTTTAGCGTCTTCGCTGTCGGAAAGCAGGATCTGCACACGCTGCTCGGCCTGCTGGAGTTTTACCTGCCCCTGGCGCGCGAGCTGCACGCCGCGTTCAAATTCGTTGAGCGCGTCTTCCAGCGGGAGATCGCCGCTCTCAAGACGGATAACGATCTGCTCCAGTTCACTCAGCGCAGTTTCGAAACTGGCCGGTGCGTCGTTTTTCTTCGGCATAGTGAATTGACTCTTAAATTTTTCGCCCTGACATGGTAACGGACTCGGGGCAATTATCAAATAACGCGAGTGGCGCGATGGTGGTATACTTGCGCGCCTGGATGCAGCCACGGGTGTGGGCTGCTGTATCATTTTCCACTACAAGCCTTTATAAGCTTGCCTAAGAAACATTGCCGCCATGAAGTTTATCATTAAATTGTTCCCTGAAATCACCATCAAAAGCCAATCCGTGCGTTTGCGCTTTATTAAAATTCTCACCGGGAACATTCGTAACGTATTAAAACACTACGACGAAACGCTCGCCGTGGTGCGTCACTGGGACCACGTAGAAGTCCGCGCGAAAGACGAAAACAAACGTCTTGATATTCGCGACGCGCTGACCCGTATCCCGGGTATTCACCATATTCTGGAAGTGGAAGACGTTCCCTTCACCGATATGCACGATATCTTCGAAAAGGCGCTGGTGCAGTACCGCGACCAGATCGAAGGGAAAACGTTCTGCGTGCGCGTGAAGCGCCGGGGTAAGCATGAGTTTAGCTCTATTGAGGTTGAGCGCTACGTCGGTGGTGGTCTGAACCAGCACGTTGAAACGGCGCGCGTGCGCCTGACTAACCCGGACGTCACCGTTAACCTTGAGATCGAAAACGATCGCCTGCTGCTGGTCAAGGGTCGTTATGAAGGTATTGGCGGTTTCCCTATCGGCACTCAGGAAGATGTGCTGTCGCTGATCTCCGGCGGGTTCGACTCCGGCGTGTCCAGCTATATGCTGATGCGTCGTGGCTGCCGCGTGCACTACTGCTTCTTTAACCTGGGCGGCGCGGCGCATGAAATCGGCGTACGTCAGGTGGCGCATTACCTGTGGAACCGCTTCGGCAGCTCTCACCGCGTGCGTTTTGTGGCGATCAACTTTGAGCCGGTGGTCGGCGAAATCCTCGAAAAAGTGGACGACGGCCAGATGGGCGTGGTGCTGAAACGTATGATGGTGCGTGCGGCGTCCAAAGTGGCTGAGCGCTACGGCGTGCAGGCGCTGGTCACCGGTGAAGCGCTGGGGCAGGTCTCCAGCCAGACGCTGACTAACCTGCGTCTTATCGATAACGTGTCTGATACGCTGATCTTGCGTCCGCTGATCTCTCACGATAAAGAGCACATCATCGATCTGGCGCGTAAAATCGGTACTGAAGATTTTGCCCGCACCATGCCGGAATATTGCGGTGTGATCTCAAAAAGTCCAACCATCAAAGCGGTGAAGGCGAAGATCGAAGCGGAAGAAGAGAACTTCGATTTCAGCATCCTGGAAAAAGTGGTGGCGGAAGCGTCCAACATCGATATCCGTGAGATCGCTCAGCAGACCGAGCAGGAAGTGGTTGAGGTGGAGACGGTCAGCGGCTTCGGTGCTAACGATACGATTCTGGATATCCGTTCTGTTGATGAGCAGGATGACAAGCCGTTGCAGGTGGAAGGCGTCGAGGTGGTTTCGCTGCCGTTCTACAAGCTGAGCACCCAGTTTGGCGATCTCGACCAGAGCAAAACGTATCTGCTGTGGTGCGAACGTGGGGTCATGAGCCGTTTGCAGGCGCTGTATCTGCGTGAGCAGGGCTTCGCGAACGTGAAGGTGTATCGCCCGTAGTTTCTCGCCCGGTGGCGCGAGCGCTACCGGGCCTGCGATTCTATGCTCTTTTTGGCCGGGTAATCGACAATGGAAAAAAAACATAAGTACTGGGAAATCAAAGAGAGAATCAAAAAAGATATTCTCAATGAAGTCTACAAAAAGGGCGAAAGCATTCCGTCGGAGCGCGATCTTGCCGGTATTTATGACGTTACGCGCGTAACGGTTCAGAAAGCCATGGCGATGCTGGTACAGGAAGGGTATATCGAGCGTATCCACGGCAAGGGCATGTTTGTTTTAAAGAATACTGCCAGCAATATTTACATTCTGAATAATGAAAAGAGTGACAGTATTCTCGGGTTTTCCCGTGAATTTCAGGGGCGGGTCAACGTAACCAGCCGCTTGCTGACGTTGACGACCCTTCACGCCGACGCGGCGCTGGCACAGCACCTCGAAATTGCGCAGGGTGATGATGTCTGGTTTATTCGCCGTATCCGTTTACTGGACGGACAGCCGGTGTTAATTGAAGACAGCAATATTCCTCACAAGGTGGTTGCCACTGTTCCGCAGGCTATTCTCGAAGAGGGATCGCTGTATGGCTATATTGAAGACTTTACCGGTAAGAAAATCAGCGACGCCGATTCACTGATTGAAGCGGATCTTTTTGATGAGGAGCTGGCGGCCCATCTCAATATTCTGCCAGGCCAGCCGATGTTGAAAATTACCGAAGTCACGCGCCTCGATGACGGTAGAGCATTTAACTTCTCCATCAGCTACAACCGGGCAGATATTTTCCGCGTCAAGAATATGCATATCAAACGATAACAGGCGCATCAGCGCCTGTTTCTCTTTTACAGCTTAGCGGCTGCCGCTTTATCGACAATGATCCTTAACCGTGGGTGCGGCTTTAACAGCGTCGCGGGAACCGCCGGGTCCGGTGCGGAATTGACGGTTGTTGCGATGATGTCGGCTTTTTTCTCGCCGCTTGCCATCAAAATAATGGCCCGTGAGGCCAGGATAGTCTTCATCCCCAGCGAAATGCCCTGACGGATATGACGCTGCTGGCCGAAGTATTTAACCGAAACGGCCTGCGTCACCGCATCCAGGTCCACGATGTGGCAACCGGTATCGAGGGCGGCGCCCGGTTCATTGAAGCCGATATGGCCGTTCATACCGATCCCCAACACAATGATGTCAGGCCCACCGTGGGCCGTAATAAAGTTATCCACACGCTGACACTCTTCCTCGGGGGATTGCGTCAGGCCATCAAAGAAACAGATCTGATCGTCGCGCAGGGCCAGGTGGCTGAAGAAATGGCCCCATACCATCTCCCGGCAGCTGCCTTTATCGGCCTGACCGAGCCCCAGCCACTCATCCAGGCCAACAAATGCCGCACGGGAAAAATCGACCCTACCCTGTTTGCTGGCGTGCACAAGCGCGGCAAAAACGCCCAGCGGCGTATCTCCACCCGCGATGCAAATCAGCGCATCGGGTTTTTGCGTAACGGTTTCAATGACCGCTTTCGCCACGGCGTCACTCAGCGCCGCATAATCGTCTGTCTGTTCTACGTTCATTGTGCGTCCTTACGTTTAGCATACTGGGGTAAATAACGGTGGTTGACCTCAAGATATTCATTAAGGATCTGTTCTGCCGCGGCGGCAGAAGGCACAAGGGGATTTACGCTCAGCGCCAGCAGCGCCGTGTCGTAATTTCCAGTGACAGCGGCCTCAACGGTGAGCTCTTCATAGGCCTTCACGCTCTGGATCAGGCCGCGGATCTTCACGGGCAGCCTGCCATAGGCGAGGGGATGCGCGCCGTTTCGGTCGATCATGGCGTTGGTTTCCAGCGTAACGTGATCCGGCAGATCGGGTGTTGTGCCCCTGTTAGGAACATTTACGACGTGGATCTCTTTTTTATCGTTATAAATAGCGCTGATGATCGAGCATGCAGTATCGGAGTACCAGGCGCCTCCGCGCTGCTCCAGCTCTTTCGGCTTGTGCGCGAGATGGGGGTCCTGATAAAGCGTAAAAAGCCGTTGCTCAATTTCGCGCGTCTGCTCGCCGCGGGTTCCCTTAGTATTTGCATCGCGCAGCGCGGCGTCGGTCATCTCGCGGGTCAAAAAATAGTATTTGAGGTAGGAGATAGGGTACATGTGGAGTGCCCTGGCAAAGCGGGCACTAAACCCAATGTCCGGTATATTTTTCAGGGAGTTATTTGCGCTGCCCTCGGCCAGTTTTTCAATAAAGTCGTCGGTATAATCCTCTCCCTTGAGGAAAATTTGGTCGGCAAAAATAAGATGGTTCAGACCAATAATGCGTGCGTAAACGTCCGACTTCTGCACGCCGTAGGCTTTGGCGATGTCCATCATCATGCTGTTTGCGCCACTGCAAATGCCTATGGTCCGAATGGCCGAGTGGCGGGTGATTGCCTCGGTGACAATCCCGGCCGGGTTGGTGAAGTTAATCAGCCAGCCGTTCGGGCACCATCTTTCCATGTCCTTACAGATATCCAGCAGGACCGGGATCGTGCGTTGAGCTTTCATAAACCCGCCGGGACCTGTCGTCTCTTGCCCCAGAACGCCGTATTTTAGCGGGATTTTTTCATCGTTGATGCGGGCATCAAGAAAGCCGACACGCAGCTGCGTGGTGACAAAATCGGCATCTTTCAGCGCCTCTTCCCGATCGAGCGTCAGGTGGATATTCATTGGGAGCCCGGCTTCAGCTACCATGCGCTGGGCCAGCTTTCCGACAATCTCCAGCTTCTCTTTTCCCTCTTCAATATCCAGCAAATAATAATCGGTGACCGGCAGCTCTGCGTAGCGTTTGATAAAACCGTCGATCAATTCTGGCGTGTAGCTGGAGCCGCCGCCAATAGTGACAACCTTGAGCTTTTTCATCGTGGTTCCTTTTTACAAGATGGGGTCGGAAAGCGTGTCCGCGTTGCGGCGGGCATTCTCTTCGGCCGCTTCGGTTTCAAGTTGTTTGCGCTCGGCCAGTTTGAAAAACGGCAGCCAGACCAGGGCGGAAATAACCAGCGTGCAGACGGACCAGATCACGGCAGGGATATTGCCGCCGGTCACGAACCATGCGGCGAAAATCGGCGGCATGGTCCAGGGGATCTGTAAGACGGGGCGACCAATGATGTCGAAGTACATCAGCGACCAGGTTGAGATGCACAGGATCATCGGCGTCAGGGTAAACGGGATCATCAGCAGTGGGTTGAAGACTATCGGGCAACCGAAAATGACAGGTTCGTTAATACAAAATATCGCGGAGGGCAGGGAGAGCTTGCCCACTGATTTGTACAGCCGACTGCGGGAACGCAGCATGGCAATGACCAGCCCCATGGTCGCGCCCGTTCCGCCCAGGCACATAAAGACGATATAAAACCCGTCGGCGGTAATATGGGGAATGGGCTGATGATGCAGATAGGCCTGAGTATTTTCAGCGATGTATTTCAGGAAAATGGGACTGGTGATGCCGGAAAGCACGTTGTCGCCATGTATGCCGCAGCACCACAGCAGCGAAATCAGAAAAATAAGCACCAGCATGCCCGGCAGCGAACCGAGGCCGGAGACGAGCGGGCTGAGCAGCAGGGTGAAGAAGTGGTTGATATCAAAATTCAGGATGACCCGAATCAGCCAGATCAGAGTGATTGCTACCGCGGCGGGGATCAGGCTCGCAAAAGATTGCGCCACGGCAGGAGGCACGCCCTCCGGCAGGGTGATCACGACGTTGTGCCGGATAAAAAATCGCACGATGTGCACCGTCAAAATCGCCAGGATGATGGCAGAAAACAGCCCCGCCGCACCAAGATTGTCAACGTTGAGCTGATAGCTGTCGTTGAGTTGCGCCAGTAAGAACACCACCAGCGTGACTATGCAGCAGGTGATAGCGTTGAGGTTGTACTCCTTCGCGAGGTTGTAGCTGATACCCACCGCAGAAATCAGCCCTATCGCACCAAAGGTAACGCCCACCGGGGCGCTGAGCTTTTCGGCAAACGGGCCAAGCCATTCACTCCAGCCGGGTATCGGTAGATTGGCGAGAATGAGAAACAGGCTACCGGTGATGGTGAAGGGTAAGGTCAGCGCAATACCGTTGCGCACGGCGACCAGTATTTTATTTTCGCCTACGCGAATCAGTACAGGAATGACTCTGTGCTCAAGAAATGTAATCACATTGCTTACTCCAGAAGAGATTTCTGCTCTCCCGCCGCTGTTGATGTTATCAGGCTTTGCTGGCGGATTTTTAAACTGGTATATACCAGTTGAATGCAGTTTTTCACGGTTCTTTTAGCCTGTCAAACAGGCATGCAATGCGGTGCAGATTTGATTATTTGCCTGAAAATAAAGGGTTTTTGAAATGGTAAAACGGTGGGGAGACGCTTCAGGGCAGGAAAATGAATCGCAGAACTGTGACGCTGGCTGCACTATTTCTGTAGGGCAGACGGGCCAGCGCGTTGCCAGCCCGGGAGGACATCAGGCTTCGTAGAAATTATAAATCCCCGCCGCCATCACCAGCGATGACGCCACTTCGTACGCTTTTTCGCGCCCGACCAGCAGGTCAATAATCTTCAGGCCAAAATCAATGGCGGTGCCCGGCCCCTGGCTGGTGAGCAGGTTAACGCGCGGATCCCAGACCACGCGTTTATCCACCCACTGGTCTTCCGGAATTGTGTCCTTCAGGCCAGGAAAGCCGGTCATATTCCCGATGGGGAAAATGTCGTGCGGAACCAGCACCGTACCTGCGGCCGCACAGATTGCCGCGACGATACGCCCGGAAAGATGAAACTGACGAACGGTTTCAACCAGCAGCGGGCTGTCGCGGAAACACTCTGCACCCTTCAGCCCACCCGGCAAAACGATAATGTCGTAATCACCGTCCGCCACCTGTACAAGCGGTGCATCCGCCAGGATCTTCACCCCACGCGAGCAGGTAATCGCCAGACTTCCGTCGCTGGCGACGCTGGCGGTAGTAACCTTAATACCACCACGCACCATCAAATCAATGGTGGTGACCGCTTCTGTCTCTTCGCTACCAGGGGCGAGGCATACCAGTGCCGATGCGCTCATACTCACTCTCCTTTCGTTTTACTAACTCAAACAGACGGCTGTTTTCCGCAACGGTAATACCGTGTGCCCGGGCGCGTTTTAACAGATAACCGGTAATGTAATCAATTTCGGTATGCCGCATAGCCCGGATATCCTGCAACATTGAGGAGATATTTTCTGCCGTACTCTCAATGACCTGGTCGACATAATAACGTAAATCGGACTCTGAGGTGTGGTAGCCTTCGCGTTCAATGACGGCGGCAACTTCCCGGCAAATCAGCGCTACCCGATCGGGATGCTTGCGCAGCTCACCGTTAGGGCAATCCAGCAGGGCGGTCAGCGGATTGATCGCGCAGTTGACCGCCAGTTTGCGCCACAGTTCCGCGCGAATGTTATTGTGCCAGGCGACGTCAGGCAGCGTGCTTTGCAGGGTATCCGCAAGATAGCTGTAATCGCCGGGCTGTTCACGCGCAGGACCGATATGGGTGATACCACTGGCAACATGGATAATGACGTTACCGTCGCGACGTGCCGCGTGGGTGGTTGTCCCCATCAGCAGCGGTTGCCGGACAGATTTTAGCTCTTCAATGGTACCCATACCGTTGTGAATCAGCAGGATTGGCGTGCTTTCAGGTAACTGGGCGGCCAGGCTTTTCACCGCATCGGAGACCTGCCAGGCCTTCAGCGTGACCAGCAGCAAATCGCTGGTGGCAAGAAATTCCGGATCGTTTGCCGTCAAAGACTCGTTGAAAATTGAACCGTCTGTACCAATTACGTTCACACTGCAATAGGGCTGGGGAATTCGCAGCCAGCCCTGAACGTCGTGTCCCTGTTTGCATAGCGCTGTAAGCCAGAGTTGGCCAAGGGCTCCGCATCCAAGCACTGTTACTTTCATCGTTCCTCCTCACCTGCAACGGCGCCAGGTGCTATGACGCTAAGTATAGCGCCATCAGCTAAGCTTCTCGTTATGCCTCGTTGCGGGTATTATGCAACGCAACAAAAATGAAGGGAGAAGAAAAGATGCCATCTTTCGATATTGTTTCTGAAGTTGATTTGCAGGAAGCGCGTAACGGCGTAGAAAATGCTGTCCGTGAGGTTGAGTCACGTTTCGATTTTCGTGGCGTTGAGGCGACCATTGAACTGAACGACGCGAACAAGACGATCAAAGTCCTGAGCGAGTCTGATTTCCAGGTCAACCAGTTGCTGGATATCCTGCGCGCCAAGCTGCTCAAGCGCGGCATTGAAGGGACCTCACTCGATGTACCGGAAGATTTTGTTCACAGCGGCAAAACCTGGTTTGTGGAAGCGAAGCTGAAGCAGGGGATTGAGAGCGCGGTACAGAAAAAAATCGTTAAGCTTATCAAAGACAGTAAGCTCAAAGTGCAGGCGCAGATCCAGGGTGAAGAGATCCGCGTGACCGGAAAATCCCGTGATGACCTGCAATCCGTGATGGCGCTGGTGCGTGGCGGCGATCTCGGTCAGCCATTCCAGTTTAAAAACTTCCGCGATTAAGACAATCATGCCCGGCTAAACCGGGCATTTTTTCAGGCCTTCAGCGCCTGCTCCACCTCAAAGCGGTTAGTCACTTTGCTGTCAATTTTGACATACGCACTGCGCTCTTCCGGGACAATCAGCACTTCGCTCACGCCCTCTGTCGCTTCCAGACGCTGTTTTAACGCGTCACCGATTGCCACGTCATCGGGAATTTCTACCCGCAGGCTACTTACATAGCGCGGCTCTTTCATGGTGCTGGCAACAAACAGCCAGAGCATCGCCAGCAGCGCACCGGCGAGGAAAACGGTCTGGGAGTCAAACAGACCGTCCACCCAGCCGCCGAGCGACCCGCCGATCGCCACGCCGAGAAACTGGCTGGTGGAGTAAATGCCCATCGCGGTGCCTTTGTATCCTGCCGGAGACTCTTTGCTGATAAGCGACGGCAGCAGGGCTTCCATCAGATTAAACGCCAGGAAGAACAGCTGTACGCCGGCGATCAGTTCCCAGAAATGCGGGCCAGCGCCCCACAGCACAATCTCGGCAATCAGCAATAACGCCACGCAGCCCACGAAGACGCGTTTCATTTTGCGCTTCACTTCGGCGTAAATAATGAAGGGCACAACGGAGATAAACGAGATCAGCATTGTGACCAGATAAATTTTCCAGTGCTCTGCCGCCGGGAAACCTGCTGCGGCAAGTTGACCGGGCAGGGCGACGAAGGTGGACATCAGCAGAATGTGCAGGCACATAATGCCGAAGTTCAGCTTAAGCAGGCGCGGCTCGGCGATGACTTTGCTGAAGCAGCCTTTCACCATCCCGGATTCACGGTTGAGGATGTGGTTTTTACTGTCAGGCACAACCCACAGCGTGAGTGCGATCCCGATGGTCGCCAGCACCGCGATCATCCAGAACAGGGCGTGCAGGCCGAGCGCATGAGTGATAACAGGCCCCAGCACCATGGCAATGGCAAACGTGACGCCGAAGCTGACGCCGATAAACGCCATGGCTTTGGTGCGGTTTTGCTCGCGGGTTAAGTCTGACAGCAGCGCCATTACGGCGGCGGCAATCGCCCCGGAACCTTGCAGGGCGCGCCCAAGAATAATTCCCCAGATGGAGTGGGAGAGGGCGGCGATGATGCTGCCAAGTACAAACACCAGCAGTCCGCCGACAATCAGCGGTTTACGACCCACGCGGTCGGAGAGCAGGCCAAAGGGGATCTGGAATATCGCCTGCGCCAGACCGTAGATACCAATCGCCAGACCAATCAGCGCTTCGCTGGCACCCTGTAACGCCATGCCATATGTGGTCAGAACGGGCAGGACCATAAACATGCCAAGCATCCGCAGCGAGAAAACAGTCCCTAAACCCCAGGTCGCACGCAGTTCGCCTGGCGTCATTTTATAATCGTTCATTACCACCTCTACCAAAAAGCAGGCCATAGTTTAGGCGGGGTGATAAGTGCGGTAAATAGGTGTTTGTTTAAGAGATATTACGAGGGTGTGATAAAAGCACCCCCGGATAAAAAAATTACGCCTCGACGCGCAATCCGTAGCTTTTGAATTTCTCAAGAACAATGGCAATTTCATCGTCACTGAGTACCGGAACGGGATCCACTATCGCCAGCGTGGTCAGGTAGAGTTTTGCCAGCACCTCTACCTCCTGCGCCAGCCACAGTGCCTTTTCAAGATTTTCTTCGCAGGTTATCAGGCCGTGGTGCTGTAAGAGCGTCGCTTTGCGATCGCGTAACGCGACCGCGACATGCTCTGACAGCGCGCGCGTCCCGAAGGTCGCGTAAGGGGCGCAGGGAATGGAGTTTCCCCCGGCGGCGGCAATCATATAGTGAATAGCAGGAATGGGGCGGTTGAGTATCGAGACGGCGGTACAGTTAACCGCATGGTTATGGACGACGGCGTTAGCATCCGGGCGGGTCTGATACACAACCTGATGAAAACGCCATTCGCTGGAGGGCAGTTTATCTTCTTCGTGTCGCCCCTGTGCATCTACATAGACGATACTCTCTTCGGTCAGATGCTCGTAGGGAATTCCGGTCGGCGTAATCAGCATGCCGTCGCGATAGCGAACGCTGATATTGCCGGCGGTGCCCTGATTTAACCCCATGCGGGTCATCTCAAGGCAGGTGTCGATAATGTCTCTGGCTAATCGGGCTCGTTCCATTTTTTATTCTCCGGGTACAGTTTTATTTTTACTGGCGGGAACGTTTGACCAGCTTCATATCGACTTTCGCCGTCTCGTTGACCGCTTCGCCGTCGATGGCTCGCTGCATCAGTTCAAACGCTTTTTCCGCCCAGGTATCTTCATCCTGTTGCATGGACCAGACGCTGTTTGGCAGGAACCCCAGCATGGGGTGCTCATCGAAGGTGCCGATATTGATGTGTTGGGGCACGGTGCCGGTACGCGTCCGCAGGGCTTCGATTGCCCCTTCCAGAACGGGTAACGATGAGGCGATAAACGCCTGCGGAACACCCTGGCTGTCGATAAGCGAATCCATCAGGGCATATCCGCCCTCCGGCGTATTGTCCGGTCCTTCGATGACCCACTCGCGATGGTGAATACCGGCTGTTTTCAGGGCCTGTAAGTAGCCGTTCAGACGGTCCGTAATACTGGGCAGTGCGGTATCGCCCACAAGGAACCAGAGCGGCATTTTTCTCTCTGCCAGCATGTTGCGGGCCAGTTCATCCCCCCCGGCCTCGTTATGACTCTCAACCAGCGCGTTGTCAGTAAAACCAAAATCCCGGTCGAGTAGCACCAGTGGTTTTTGGATCTGCCGCAAATGATGCTGCTGGTTTTCCAGCGTCGAGGGAACGATAAACAAGCCGTCCACGTTGCGCGCTATCAGGGCTTTGACCAGCTTATTTTCGTAATCCACATCGTTGTAAGTACAGCTGATCATCAGCTGGTAGCCCGAACGGCGGCAGCGCAGTTCGAGTTTCTCGGCGAGCGTTGCAAAGAACACGTTCGAGATGTTGGGCACGATGAGTCCCAGCGTCTCGGTTTTGTTTAGCTTAAGACTGCGCGCCGAATGGTTGAGGGTATAGCCGAAGCGCTCGACGTGTTCATTAATTCGGGACTGTGTTTTCACGCTGATCCGATACTGTTCGGCTTTCCCGCTCAGTACCAGCCGCACGGTGGTGACGGATAAATTCAGATCCTTCGCTATCTGTTCAACTGTTTTGGCCATCGCTACGCCTCAATCCTTAACGTACGTAAAAAACTGCTGATAAAGCATACGCATCCTGCCATTACATTTCCTGCTGCATCAGGAGATTAAGCGCCTGCTGCTGGGTCCACAGCATCAGGTACGCCTCATATTTTTGCCTGTGGAAAGCCGCGGTTTCCGGCCGACGGGTGATGATGTCGCCGGCTTTGACCATTTCCCGGGTGGCATCGGTGAGCGTTGCCCATGCACCGCTCGCCACAGCGCCGCAAATGGCCGCGCCGAGAGTGACGGCATCTTCTTCGGCTAAGAGATGAATATCGCAGCCCGTGGCATCGGCATACTCCCGCAGCCAGAGCCGGTTATGGGTGGCTCCTCCACAAATGACAATGCGCGACAAGGTGTGCCCGTGATGTTTCAGGGTATCCATAATATGTCGTGTGCCATAGGCTATGGCCTGTAGCGTGGCCAGATAGAGCCTCGCCAGCGCACGTTCACCGGTTTCTAATGTCAGACCGACCACGCTGCCCCGCGCATCCGGACGCGAACGCGGCGAGCGGTTGCCGTGGTGATCGGCCAGAATGTGCAGGTTGCGGGTGGGATATTTTTCTTCCTGTTCAAGCGCGGCTACCCAGTCGTTGAGCAGCGCCACCGGATGGCGTTGCGCCGCTTCTGCTTTTGCAAACAGGTCTGCGCTGGCTCCGTGCTCGCGCAACGTCCAGTCGACCAGCGCCCCGGCAGCACTTTGCCCGCCTTCCGTCAGCCAGTAGCCCGGCAGCATGGCGCTCCAGTAAGGCCCCCAGACGCCGGGCGTATGGATCTCCGTCTGACTGGCAAGCATATGGCAGTTCGAGGTTCCGCTGATGAGCGCCAGCGTGCCCTCCGGGTGTGAGCCCGTCAGCGCCACGCCACCCGCGTGGGCATCGATCATGCCGCTTGCCACAACCACCTCTTCGGGCAACCCCAGAGCTTGCGCTGCCTGTGGGCTGAGTTTCCCGACGCATTCAGCGACGTCCAGAATAGTATCGGGAATTTTTGTCAGTAAGGTCTCCAGCCCCACCTCCCTGAGCAGCGATTCGCTGAACTGCGCCTCATGCGCAAGGTAGTTCCATTTGCAGGTGAGGGTGCACAGGCTGGCGGCGTCCTGGCCCGTCGCTTTCCAGACCAGAAAATCGGCAAGGTCGAAAAAGCGCCAGGCCTGATTCCAGGTTTCAGGATGATGTCGCTGCAACCACAGCAGTTTTGGCAGTTCCATTTCAATACTCACCTCGCCGCCCACGTAGCACAGGGCAGGATCGCGTGTGGCATTGATGCGAACAGTTTCTTCGTGAGCACGATGATCCATCCACATAATGATGTCCTGCGATGCCGGACTGTCGGGGGACACGCTCAGGCCGTTACCCTCAGCATCCAGCGCGACCAGCGAGCACGTGGCGTCGAAGCCAATCGAACGAATGGCGTCGGGTGAGATCCCAGAGGAGTCGACGGCTTCCCGCACCACCGCGCAAACCTGCTGCCAGATCTCCGCGGAGGACTGTTCCACGCGCGCGTTGCTGGCGTGAAACTGTGAAATCGGACGGGTCGCGAAGCTCAAACGCTCGCCTTGCGCAGAGTAAAGCCCAGCACGAACGCTGGCTGAACCCACATCGACCCCGAGGAAATAGCCGTCACTCATCATAAACTTCCTTATTTTTTACCAAACGGATGTAACAGTTTATCAATTTCAGGGGTGTTGATATTCTGCGCATTGACATATTTCACTGGAATATCAATTTCCTTAGCCACCGTCTGTCCGGAAATTACCGCGTTCAGCGCCTTTATGCCCTGATAACCAATCTGGTACGCGTCCTGCACCACGAAGCCCTGAATCACGCCGTTTTTGAGGAAGTTAATGATGGCTTCGGTGCTGTCAAAACCGATGACTTTCACTTTGCCCTTCAGATTCTGGCTGTCGATAGCGTTCGCAACGCCCAGGGTTGATCCTTCGTTGGTGGCATAAATACCGGCGATATCCGGGTTGGCCTGAACCATATCAATGGTTTTATCCATCGCCTTTTGCGGGTCGCCATCGCTATATTGCACCGGCAGTACCTGAATATTCGGGTACTTCTCTTTCATTCGCTCGCTGAATCCTTCAGAGCGCTCAATGGCGGACGTCGTTCCGGCTACGTGGGCGATAATACCCACTTTCCCCTTCTGACCTACCTGCTCCGCCAGCGCATCCGCAGCCTGTGCGCCCGCCTTACGGTTATTGGTGGCGACAAAGCTGGCCGGGATATCGGAGTTCACGCCCGAGTCGAAGGTCACCACTTTGATCCCCCGGCTGTTGGCGGTTTCGACCAGCGGGGCAAGGGCGTTTGCATCAAGCGCGGCCAGCAACAGGCCGTTTGGCTTTTGTGCCATGGTGTTTTCGACTAACTGGATCTGCTCGGCGATTTGCGTTTCATCGGCAGGGCCAACGTAGCTGGTTTTGTCACCCAACTCTTTTGCGGCAGCTTCCGTCCCCATTTTGACCGTCTGCCAGAATTCGTGCTGGTAACCTTTACTGACTACCGGCAGGTTTAAATCTTTTGCCAGCGCGCTGCTGGACAGGATGGCAACGAGCGACAGGGCGCTCAGGATATGGCTGGTTTTCATTATTTTGCTCCGTTGTAGGGGTTGGCAGGGCTTGTTGTATCGAGAACCTAACGCATTCTTTTACGTAACGTGTCCAGGTAGACGGCGGCAACGACGACCACGCCCATCGCCACCATCTGCCAGAACTGGGACACGCCCATGAGATTGAGGCCGTTTTTCAGCACGCTCATAATGAACGCGCCTATGATGGTGCCGCCAATCGTGCCCACGCCGCCCATCAGACTGGTACCGCCGATCACTACCGCCGCAATGGCTTCCAGCTCATAACCCACGCCTACGGTTGGCTGGCCTGAATTGAGACGAGAGGCGAGGATCACCCCGGCCACGCCGGTTAACAGGCCGCATAAGGCGTAAACGAAAATTTTCACTCGCTGGACTTTGATCCCGGAAAGATGTGCCGCCGTTTCATTGCTGCCGACAGCGTAGATATAGCGGCCCATCACCGTTTTCTTCAGGATCCACATGGCGATCAGTGCCACGATGACCAGGTAGAACACCGGGTAAGGCAGGACGTCGAACAGGCGACCCTGCGCTAGCAGCTTGAACTGCGGATAGTCAGAAAAATAAATCGCGCGGCCATCGGTCATCACCATATTGATGCCGCGTACCGACATCATTAAGCCGAGGGTGGCAATAAACGGGGGTATGGTCATTTTGGTGACCAGAAACGCGTTCACATAGCCGCAAAGCCCGCCGGCGAGCACGCCTGCCAGAATACAGACCGGCAGCGGCATACCAAACCCGGCGGCGATGCCCACCGCAACCCCTGAGAACGCCACCACCGATCCGAGCGACAGGTCGATCCCGGCGGTAATAATCACAAAGGTTACGCCAATGGCCATGATGCCAATCACCGCCGTTTGCAGGGCGATAGTCATGATATTTTCAGTATTAAAGAAGAACGGTGAGCTGAAGCTGAAAAACAGAACCAGCAATACCAGGCTAAAAAGAGGCGCCAGACGCATCAGGAGCGCTTTATTTATTTTCATCGTATGACTTCCGCTTTGCGGCGATGGAACGGTAACGGACATGATTAATCCTCCAGCGTGGCGTATTGCATGATTTTTTCCTGGGTGGCGTGCTCAGCCTCTATTTCGCCGGCAATGTGGCCGCTGCGCATCACAAGTATGCGGTCGCACATTCCTAATACTTCCGGCAGTTCGGATGAAATCATGATGATCGATTTACCTTTAGCGACAAGGCGGTTCATTAGTTCATAAATTTCCAGCTTGGCGCCAACATCAATTCCCCGGGTTGGCTCATCAAAAATTAAAATATCGGTATCTTTACAGACCCAGCGGGCAATAATGATCTTCTGTTGATTACCGCCGCTTAAATTCAGTGCCGCCTGTTCCAGATGCGGCGTTTTTATTCGCAGCGCATCCACCAGTTTCTGGCTGGACTCCCGGCAGCGCTTTTCATCGACATTACCCGCGGCGCCGGCGTAGTCCGGGTAATTGCCGAGCATAATGTTCATCTCAACGGAAAGGCCGAGGGCGAGTCCCTCTTTTTTGCGGTCTTCTGTTAAATAGCTGATGCCTTTCTCAATGGCGTCAGCCACGTCTTTAATCCGTGTGGGGGTGCCGTTCAGCGTCAGGGTACCGGCGTCGATCGCATCGGCGCCAAACAGGGCCCGGCCCAGTTCCGTTCGGCCTGCGCCCATTAAGCCAGCGAGGCCGAGGATCTCACCGCGCCAGAGGGTAAAGTTGATGTCGTGCAGTACACCATTTCGCGTCAGGCCATTCACCTCCAGCACTTTTTCTCTGCGCTGATGCGGCGGGCGTTTTGGGTAGATGTTATCGAGATTGCGGCCAACCATCATGGCGATAAGCTCGCCGATCTGAACCGTTTCATAATCTACGGTGGCGATGTATTGTCCGTCGCGCATGACGGTCGCGCGATCGGCGATCAGCGCCAATTCTTCCAGACGGTGCGAGATGTAGACTATCCCCGTGCCCTGAGCCTTGAGCATCCGCGTGACGTCAAATAAACTCTCGATTTCACTTTCGGTCAGCGCGGCGGTGGGTTCATCCATGATTAGCACTTTGGCATTGACCGAAATCGCTTTGGCAATTTCCACCATCTGCTGCTGGGCTACGGTTAATTCACTGACGCGGGCGTCCGGGGCGATTTTTAAATTCAGCGTGTGCAGTATTTTCTCAACCGCCTGTCGCTGGGCGCGTTTATCTAACTGCCAGCGACTATTTTTGCAGAATTCACGGCCAATAAAGATATTCTCTTCCACGGTTAAATCGGGAAAGAGATTAAATTCCTGATGGATAATCGTAATACCTGCGTGCTGAGCACTTAGCGGATCGCTGAATGATACGGATTGCCCTTCAAAGCGAATTTCACCGGAATCGGGTTGGTAAACACCGGATAATATTTTCATCAGCGTCGATTTGCCGGCACCGTTTTCACCTAACAGGGCATGAACTTCGCCGCGGCGTAAATCGAAATCAACCTGATTCAGCGCCAGCACGCCGGGAAAGCGTTTGGTGATGCGCGTCATCTGAATAAGAGTCTCTGACATTGCAAAATTCCTGTGTTGGAAAGGCAATGAATCACAAGCCACAGTGATTTAGTTATTAAGCTAACTCGACTTAGCTTTCGTCCTTAAAAGCTATTTTAGGGTCATAATTTAGCCAAATCATTTGTATTCAAATTGTGACGTCGTGCAAAGGTATTTTGTTATTTAATTGAATTCAAACGATATGTTTAGATTTTGCTGAATCGTAATACCTGACACTGATCGAATTTTGACCTCTCATCGTGAAACTGCTCACAGATCCTGCACATTTATCTTGTCTCATTTTTAGTGAGAACCCTAAGCTAATTCGAGTTAGCAAATTTCACCGCTTTCCGTTCACGGTGCTGCCCGGGCGCTTTTTCACGGCTATGCTCCTGAGACGGATAGGTTAACCAACGTGAGGAAGGGCTATGAAAACGATAAAAGCGTTACCCCGGATTGGCATTCGACCTGTTATTGACGGCCGCCGAATGGGCGTACGCGAGTCTCTGGAAGAGCAGACCATGAACATGGCGAAAGCCACGGCGGCGCTACTCAGTGAAAAATTACGCCACCCCTGCGGTACGCCCGTAGAGTGCGTAATTGCCGACAGCTGCATTGCCGGAATGGCGGAATCCGCCGCTTGCGAAGAGAAGTTCAGCACGTGCCACGTTGGTCTGACGATCACCATCACCCCCTGCTGGTGTTACGGGAGTGAAACCATTGATATGGATCCGCTGCGCCCGAAAGCGATCTGGGGCTTTAATGGCACCGAGCGTCCGGGGGCGGTATACCTCGCAGCGGCGCTGGCAGCGCATAACCAGAAAGGGATCCCGGCGTTTTCCATCTACGGCCACGATGTACAGGATGCGGGCGACGAGACCATCCCGGCAGACGTTGAGGAAAAATTGTTGCGCTTCGCCCGGGCGGGCCTGGCGGTCGCCAGCATGAAGGGGAAAAGTTATCTGTCGGTGGGCGGTGTCTCAATGGGGATCGCGGGCTCGATTGTCGATCACAACTTCTTTGAATCCTGGCTGGGGATGAAGGTGCAGGCGGTGGATATGACCGAACTGCGTCGCCGCATCGATCATAAGATTTACGACGAACAAGAACTTGAGCTGGCCCTGAGCTGGGCGAAGGCACATTTCCGTTTCGGCGAGGATAAAAACGCAGAGCAGTATCGTCGCAATGAACAGGAAAATGCCGCGATCCTGCGGGAGAGCCTGCTAATGGCGATGTGCATCCGCGACATGATGCAGGGCAACCCTAAACTCGCTGCGATGGGCCGCGTGGAGGAATCGCTGGGCTATAACGCCATTGCGTCCGGTTTCCAGGGGCAGCGCCACTGGACGGATCAGTATCCAAATGGCGATACCGCAGAGGCGCTGCTGAACAGCTCTTTCGACTGGAACGGTATTCGCCAGCCGTTGGTAGTGGCGACGGAAAATGACAGCCTTAACGGGGTAGCGATGCTGTTTGGGCATCTGATGACCGGCACCGCGCAGATTTTTGCTGATGTACGCACCTACTGGTCGCCGGAGTCGGTTGAGCGTGTTACCGGCCAGAAGCTCACTGGACGGGCTGAGCACGGCATTATTCATCTGATCAACTCCGGCTCGGCGGCGCTGGACGGTACAGCGGAGCAGAAAGACGCCGAGGGGAAACCGACCCTGAAACCACACTGGGACATTACTGAGCAGGAAGCCAACGCGTGCCTGGCCGCAACCCACTGGTGTCCGGCGGTGCATGAATACTTCCGCGGGGGCGGTTTCTCATCAAACTTCCTCACCCGGGGTGGCGTGCCATTTACCATGACCCGCGTAAACCTCATCAAGGGTGTGGGTCCGGTATTACAGATAGCGGAAGGCTGGAGTGTTGAGCTGCCGGAACACGTACATGACATTCTGAATAAGCGCACCGATTCAACCTGGCCCACCACCTGGTTTGCCCCACGCCTGACCGGTAAAGGCCCGTTCAGCGACGTCTATTCAGTGATGGCGAATTGGGGCGCTAACCACGGGGTATTAACCGTCGGGCACGTCGGCGCTGATTTCATCACCCTGGCGTCCATGCTGCGCATCCCTGTATGCATGCATAACGTACCGGAGGCGCTGATTTATCGGCCGACGGCCTGGGGCGCTCACGGTATGGATCCGGAAGGGCAGGATTACCGCGCCTGTGAAAATTACGGACCGTTATACAAACATTAATCCGGCCTGCCAGCCTGCTCCGGCGGGCTGGCAGCCTGTGGGGACCGCGATGAAAAAATGTTTTCTGGTTCTCGATTGTGGCGCGACGAACGTGCGCGCCATTGCGCTGGATCCCGAAGGGAATATTGTGGCGCGCGCCGCGGTGGCGAACGAAAGCGAAAGCGCCGCTGAAAATCCGGCCTGGCACCAGTGGTCGCTCGACGCCATCATGCAACGGTTTGCCGTCTGTTGTCAGAAAATCAGCGCAGCGCTGAGCGAGCATCACCTGTGCGGAATGAGTGTGACGACCTTTGGCGTGGATGGCGCACTGGTAGATGAGCGGGGAGAACTGCTTTACCCGATCATCAGCTGGAAGTGCCCGCGGACCGTGCCGGTGATGGAAGCGGTTGCCCGTTCATGCTCCCCGGCAGAACTACAGCAGATCACCGGCGTTGGGCAGTTTAGTTTTAACACGTTGTATAAGCTAGGCTGGCTTCAGGACAACCATCCCGATCTGTTACAGCGTGCTCACGCCTGGCTTTTTATCTCCTCGCTAATCAACCATCGCCTGACCGGAAAGATGACGACCGATCTCACGATGGCCGGTACCAGTCAGATGTTCGATCTGCATCAGCAGCGCTTCAGTGAAACGATCTTAAGCAAGATCGGCGTGCCTCATTCCCTTTTCCCGCCGCTGGTTTCCCCCGGAGAAAGGATTGGTGAATTGCGGCCCGACGCTGCATCCAGGCTCGGATTGCCTTGCGGTGTGCCGGTGATCTCCGCCGGGCACGACACGCAGTTTGCCCTTTTTGGCGCCGGGGCGGGAATTAATGAGCCAGTTCTCTCTTCGGGTACCTGGGAGATTTTAATGGCGCGCACCTCGCAGGTTGATACCGCTTTACTGGGGCAATACCCGGGTGCGACCTGCGAACTGGATAGCCGGACGGGGCTTTATAATCCGGGAATGCAATATCTGGCGTCTGGCGTACTGGAGTGGATCCGCGCGCTGTTCTGGTCGCCTGGTACCGACTGGGAAACTATTCTGGCTCAGGCGGCGGCAATTCCGAACGGCGCGGATGGCGTCACGATGAATACCCAACTGCTCGATTCTCCACTCGCCGGCTGGCAGGGCGTTACGCTCACCACAACGCCAGCCCATTTTTACCGCGCAGCCCTGGAAGGACTCACGGTGCATCTGCAAGAAAAATGCCTGGCGCTGGAGGCGATCGCGCAATTTAAGGCGCGTGAACTCCTGCTGGTGGGGGGAGGTAGCCACAATATGCTGTGGAATCAGCTCAAGTCCAATGCGCTTGGGATCCCGGTGAAGGTTCTTGAAGAGGCTGATACGACCGTACTGGGGGCGTCTTTGTACGGATGGTGGGGCGTCGGAGAAACGGCCAGCGCTGAGGCTGCTCGCGATCGGGTCCACTATCGTTACCGTTATTTCTATCCTGAGGAGCAACCTTGTGCTTAAAACGATATCCCCTCTGATTTCACCCGAGCTGCTGAAAACGCTGGCAGAAATGGGTCATGGTGACGAGATTATTTTTGCAGATGCTCACTTTCCCGCGCACAGCCTGGGGCCAAAGACGATCCGCGCAGATGGCCTGCTCATCAGCGATTTGCTGGCCGCGGTGATACCGCTGTTTGAACTGGACAGCTATGCGCCACCGCTGGTGATGATGGCCCCTGTCGACGGGGATACGCTCGATATACAGGTAGAAGCGCGCTATCGCAACGCACTCTTTGGTGAGGCGAAAGGGGAGGGGGTTACGCGTATTGACCGTTATGCGTTTTATGCGCGGGCACAGAAAGCGTACGCCATCGTGGTGACGGGCGAGACCGCGAAATACGGCAATATACTGTTAAAGAAAGGGGTTACGCCGTACCAATAAAAAACGCCGGGCTAAACCCGGCGTTTTTACATCAGTCTTCTTACCAGACGTAAGTCAGCAGGTGTTGTGAATCTGGCACCATGAAGTCTACGGACATCATCACGGACAGGGAGGTGATGGCGACAATCGAGAACACAAACAGCTTGCGTGCCCAGACCTTGTCATCTTCCACTTTGTAACCGCGCAGGGCCATGCCGAGCCACCATACGCTCACCGCAGCTGCTACCACCAGATATTTATATCCGGCGTAACCGCCCAGAGAGAGCATCAGCGTTGCCACGGCAAAAGCGATGATGTAGAGCGTGATGTGGTTCTTGGCAACTGAAATGCCTTTCACGACCGGCAGAACCGGAATGTTCGCCGCCTGATAATCCTTAAAGCGGAAAATCGCGATGGCGTAGGAGTGCGGCATCTGCCACAAGCTAAAGATAGCCAGCAGGATGAGCGCACCGCTGTCGAACTCGTTCGTGACGGCGCAGTAGCCAATCACCGGCGGCGCCGCGCCGGAGAGAGAACCAATCAGCGTGCCGTAGACGGAGTGACGTTTCATATACAGGCTGTAGACGCCCACATACACCACGAACCCCATCACCCCCAGCCAGCAGGCCAGCGGGTTAGCACCAAACCACAGCAGCATAAAGCCAGCAATACCCAGCAAGGTGGCGTACACCAGCGAGACGGAAGGAGCAATCAGGCCTTTAACCAGCACCCGATTTTTGGTCCTTTCCATCTTCTTGTCGATATCCATGTCGATGTAGTTGTTAAATACACAACCGGACGCAACCACCAGTGACACACCGACCAGCGTGTAAATAAAGAGGGTGTAATCAATGCTGCCTTTAGAGGCCAGCAGGAACCCTCCGATTACGGAGATCAGGTTGCCAAAGATGATGCCTGGTTTCGTGACTTGCAGGTATTGCTTAAACATACTCGCCGCTCTTAGTGAACCATCATGTTGTAGTTAAGGTTCCACATAATCCAGATGGAACCGACTACCAGGATAGCGATGATAATCACGGTAAAGATAAAGGCCGTCATGTTCCAGCCTTCATCGGACTTGGTGTTCATGTGCAGGAAGCAAACCAGATGCACCAGAATCTGAATCACCGCGGTCACCAGGATTGCGCCCAGGATAACCGGCTTAGATGCAGAACCGTTCATCACCATCCAGAACGGGATCACCGTCAGAATGATCGACAGGATGAAACCTGTCATGTAGGTTTTTACGCTGCCGTGGGAAGCGCCATGATCGTTAGAATGACTCATTACATCGCCCCCATCAGATAGACAACAGAGAACACACAGATCCATACCACGTCCAGGAAGTGCCAGAACAGGCTCAGGCACATAATACGGGTACGGTTAGTACTGGTCAGGCCGCGACGGGAGATCTGGAACATCAGCACCGCCATCCAGATCAGACCCGAGGTCACGTGCAGACCGTGGGTGCCTACCAGCGCGAAGAACGCTGACAGGAAGCCGCTACGATCCGGGCCGAAACCTTCCATGATCAGGTGATGGAATTCATAGATTTCCATCCCGATAAAGCCAGCACCAAACAGCCAGGTCAACGCCAGCCAGGAGACAACCTGGCTCTTGTTGTTTTTGTACATGGCGATAGCCGCCATGCCGTAGGTGATGGAGCTGAATAACAGCAGTGCGGTTTCAACCAGAACGAACGGCAGTTCAAAGATGTCCTTACCGGTCGGGCCGCCCGCTGTGCCGTTCACCAGAACGGCATAGGTTGCGAACAGACAGCAGAACAGGATGCAGTCGCTCATCAGGTAGATCCAGAAACCGAAGACTTTCGTCGGTCCTGTATCATGGTGCGCATGTTCATGCGCGTGGGCAGTTGAGTGCGCCAGAGTATCAGTTGCCATTTTTCAGCCCCGCTTTAGAAATCTCGTCAAAATGCTGGTTTTCCAGCTTTTCAACTTCACGGACTGGTACGTAGTAGTCCACGTCCTCGTCAAAGCTCTTCACAATCCAGCTGATTACGATGCCAGCGAAGCCAACAATCGCCATCCACCAGATGTGCCAGATCATTGCGAAACCAAATACCGTTGCGAAAGCGGCAATGACCATGCCCGCGGCGCTGTTTTTCGGCATATGGATCTCTTCGTAATGCTCAGGTTGCTTGTACGCTTCACCTTTTTCTTTCATTTCCCAGAATGCATCACGCTCGTGAATGTGCGGCACTACGGCAAAGTTATAGAACGGAGGCGGAGAAGAGGTCGCCCACTCCAGCGTACGGCCACCCCATGGGTCACCGGTCAGGTCGCGGTTCAGGTTACGGTCACGGATAGACACGTAGTACTGAATCAGCTGGCACAGAATACCGCAGGCAATCAGCGCTGCGCCGCCCGCTGCAACCATCAGCATTGGGTGGAACTGCGGATCGATCTGCTGGCTCAGACGACGGGTCATCCCCATGAAGCCCAGCACGTACAGCGGCATAAACGCCACGAAGAAGCCGATGATCCAGAACCAGAACGCGCGTTTACCCCATTTTTCGTTCAGGGTGAAACCGAACGCTTTTGGCCACCAGTAGGTCACACCAGCGAAGCAGCCGAAGACCACGCCACCGATGATAACGTTATGGAAGTGCGCAATCAGGAACAGACTGTTGTGCAGAACGAAGTCAGCACCTGGTACCGCCAGCAGTACGCCGGTCATCCCACCTACGGAGAAGGTCACGATGAAGCCGATGGTCCACAGCATAGCTGAGTGGAACACGATACGACCCTGGTACATGGTGAACAGCCAGTTGAAGATCTTAACCCCGGTCGGGATCGCGATAATCATGGTGGTAATACCGAAGAAGGCGTTTACGTTGGCACCCGCACCCATGGTGAAGAAGTGGTGCAGCCAGACGATGAACGACAGGACGGTAATACATACGGTTGCCCACACCAGAGAGGTGTAACCAAACAGGCGTTTACGCGAGAAGGTTGCCGCGATTTCGGAGAACACACCGAACACCGGCAGAACCAGGATGTACACTTCCGGGTGACCCCAGGCCCAAATCAGGTTGATGTACATCATCATGTTGCCACCCATATCATTCGTGAAGAAATGGGTACCCAGATAGCGATCCAGGGTCAGCAGCGCGATGGTGACGGTCAGAATTGGGAACGACGCGATAATCAGGACGTTGGCGCACAGAGATGCCCAGGTAAATACTGGCATCTTGAACATCGTCATACCTGGTGCACGCATCTTCAGGATGGTCACGAAGAAGTTAATACCGGTCAGGGTGGTACCGACACCGGAGAGCTGAAGCGCCCAAATCCAGTAGTCAACGCCCACGCCCGGACTGTACTCAATTCCCGACAGCGGCGGGTAGGCCAGCCAGCCAGTCTGAGCAAATTCGCCCACACCCAGTGACAGGTTAACCAGGATAACGCCGACAACCGTGAACCAGAAGCTCAGGTTGTTCAGGAACGGGAACGCAACGTCGCGCGCGCCGATTTGCAGCGGAACGACCACGTTCATCAGACCGATTACCAGCGGCATCGCCACGAAGAAGATCATGATAACGCCGTGGGCGGTAAAGATCTGATCGTAATGGTGCGGTGGCAGGAAGCCGGCTTCGCCCGCAGACGCAAGCGCCTGCTGGCTACGCATCATGATTGCATCCGCAAAGCCACGAATTAACATGACGATACCGACGATGCAGTACATGATACCGAGTTTTTTGTGGTCAACCGAAGTCAGCCACTCATTCCACAGGTAGCTCCACTTACCGAAGTAAGTGATCAGGCCAACTAAGGCCGCGCCACCAATGATAATTGCAGCCACCGTAACCATAATAATCGGTTCATGGTAGGGCACTGCATCCAGTGTCAATTTTCCGAACATTTTCTTCCTCGGCCCCTTAGTGAGCGGTTTCCGCGTGGCTCATGTCCATGCCTTCCATACCCTGGTGCGTGTTGTGCTCGCCTTCAGGCTGGGTCATGTCCATGCTCATGCCGTGATCCATAAATTTGCCAATAACGTCTTTGAACAGATTCGGTTTCACGTTAGAGAAGTACTCCACCTTGTTGTATTCGCTAGGTGCAGCCACTTTTTCGAACGCCGCCATGTCAGACATGGTGTTTGGAGACTGCTTCGCTTTTGCAACCCACTGGTCGAAAGTCGCGCGGTCTGGCGTAGCGATAGCTTTGAACTTCATACCCGAGAAGCCCGGGCCACTATAGCTGGCGGAGATACCGTCGTAGGTGCCTGCTTCATTCGCGATCAGGTGCAGGTTAGTCTGCATACCGGCCATCGCGTAAATCTGGCTGCCCAGACGTGGGATGAAGAAGGAGTTCATTACGGAGTTGGAGGTCACTTTGAACTGAACCGGAGTGTTCGCCGGGAAGGCGATTTCATTCACGGTAGCAATGCCCTGTTCTGGATAGATGAAGAACCATTTCCAGTCCATGGAGACCACTTCAATGGTAATAGGTTTTTCATCGTGAACCAGCGGTTTGCTCGGCTCAAGTGCGTGAGTGGTTTTCCAGGTCAGTACAGCAAGGAACAGGATGATCAGAATAGGTACCGTCCAGACCACAGCTTCCACTTTATTGGAGTGTGACCAGTTAGGGCTATACTTCGCATCTTTATTGCTCGCACGATACTTCCAGGCGAAACCAACAGCCATCAAGATGGCAGGAATAACCACAATCAACATCAGGCCAAAAGCCGTCAGTATCAATGAACGTTGTTCCAGTCCAATCTGTCCTTTGGGGTCTAGTAGTGCAGAATCGCAGCCACTGAGTAATACAGTGCCTGCGAATAATGACAACCATCCCAAACTTTTATTGTATTTCCTGAGTCTCATTTAACGACCTCAATTCCACGGGAGTCTGGTGGCGTTTAAAGTGTGGGGGCATTTTACGGGAAGGTTACATTACTGTAAACATCATTAGCCCTGTGTCAGGAAGGTGTTACCGGGTTCTGCCGCACATGTCACAAGTGTTGCAAATTATGTCGCGTTTTCCGGGGGAAGCCGCACGGAGCGGGCGTTATAACGAAAGGGTGCCCCAGCATACCGCAAAAGGGACAATTGGTATAACCATTGTGAAAAATACACAAATAATTAACAATTAATTATCAATAAAAAGACAACTAAAAAACGAAAATTCAATCTTTCGAATGCTGAATCGTTTAACGGAAAATAGCGTAGCGAAATAAGCTCCAATAATTTCCGAATGCTATCCCGCACAAAACAACAAATATTTTTTTTTGCCGATGGCGGTTATTTCGCCGTTATAATTTCGTGTCGTTATTACAACGGGAAATAACCTTTCGCTTTTTACTTCATGTCATCTGCGTTTTCCGCAATGACATGAAATCCAGCATCCCACCGGTCAGGATACCCACGATGGCGAGTAACACCCCTGCATCAAGCAGCTGGGTTTCAAACGGAAGCGACAAGGTGGTCGTCGCATTCAAGATGAGTACCGCGAGCCACACTACCAGCGCAAGACAACCAGCCATCAGCAGACGCAGGGCAAACCGATAGGCAGCCTGATATTCCGTGCGCGGCATGAAGTGTTCCGTCCGCTGGGTATATTCCAGCGTCTGGCGACAGACCAGCAGCAATAAAATCCCCGGCACCGCCGCCACCACCGAGAAGAGATAAAACGTCGGCCAGCCGTGAGCTTCAACAAACCAGCCCGCGACGGGGCCAACGTATACGCGCCCGACGGCAGAAAGGGCAGACAGTAGCGCAAATTGGGTGGCGGAAAATGACTTATTGCACAGCGTCATCAGCAGGGCGACAAATGCCGCAGTGCCCATACCGCCACACAGGTTTTCAAAGAATACCGCCGTCGCCATGCTGATCATATGCTTGTCGGTGATCGACAGCAGCCAGTAACCGGCATTCGATGCGCCCTGAAGGATGCCGAAGATCAGCAGAGCGCGGAACAGCGTCAGGCGCTGCATCAATACACCGCCGTACAGCGCGCCGACGATCGTGGCAAACAGCCCCAGGGTTTTGTTCACCACGCCGACTTCGCCCGCATCAAACCCGACGCCGCGGATCAGGAAGGTGGTGGTCAGACTCATGGCGAAAGCGTCGCCAAGCTTATAAAGGACAATCAGCAGCAGGATCAGCCAGGCATTATTGCGACCAAAGAAATCGCGGAGCGGTGCGGCGACGGCCTGCTCCAGCGAGCGGGGGACCGGAATCACATCGCTCGGTTCAGGCGCGAATAGCGTGGCAATAATGCAGGGGATCAGCAGAGCGGCCATCAGCCAGTACATTCCCTGCCAGCCGAGATAGCGGTCGGCAAGCCAGAGGGCCAGCCCGCCGGAAACCAGCATACCCAGGCGGTAGCCAAGCACGCTGATTGCCGCACCGGCGCCACGCTCTTCTGCTGGCAGGACGTCCGTCTTCCAGGCGTCAAAAACAATGTCCTGCGAAGCGGAGCAGAAGGCGATCACCACCGCAAGCGCGGCCATCCAGCGCAGCTGTGTTGACGGCTCAAGGAAACCCATTGCGGCAATGGCCAGCAACAGCAGCACCTGCGTCATCACTAACCAGCCGCGACGGCGCCCGAGGAACGGTGGGGTATAGCGATCCATCACCGGCGACCACAGGAACTTAAAGACGTAAGCCTGGCCGACGAGCGAGAAGAAACCAATGGTTTTAAGATCGATGTTCTCAACCGTCATCCACGCCTGTAACGTGCCGGAGGTGAGCGCAAGGGGTAAACCGGAGGCGAAACCAAGGATCAGCAGAATAGCTGATTTCGGTTGCTGGAAAATACGTAAGTAGTGACTGGACATGTTCTTATGAACTGACCCGGTGAAGCACCGGGTCAGTCAGCAGGATTAACGGGCGTTCTGCTTGATGAAGTCGTGAATGCTGGTGTCCTGTGCCATGTCGGCAATGGTGTCAGTCAGCACACTGTTAACCGCGTCAGCGATATTTTTGTTGGAGGCCTGGAATGCGCCTTCAACGGAATAGCTTGCACGGTAGTTTTTGTTCATTTTATTGCCGTTCTTCGCGGTAGCAATGATGGCGATATCGGCTTTGGTCGCAATGTTGTAGCGAACGTTACCCTGGGAGACGTCAGCGTACAGGTTGTTCACGATGATTTGCAGATCAACCGCGCCGCTTGGGCCAATCATGTAGCCACGGGAGGTCATCTGTTTTTCCAGCACTTCCTGCAACAGGAAGCGCAGGTCGCGGGAGGCGGTCAGCGTGACCTGCTGGTTGTCGCGAGTCACTTTCGCCAGCGCCTGGTCCTGACGCTGATCGGCGCCATTAATGCTGACTGTGACGCCCATCAGGCTTGGATCCTGCTGAGGCAGGGTAATTTTTGGTGAAACGTCAATGGTCGTCGGCGGAGTCGCGCAGCCGGCGAGCATAAAGAGTGCTACCAACGGAAAGAAGAGTTTTTTTAACATTTTCGGGTTCTCAACGAATCGTAAGCAAAGAGAGAAAAATTGCCGCCATCATAACATCGCTAACGGCCAGGGGAAGTGGTCAACGCATGTAAATTCATCGCCTTGTCCGAAAACTGACCACCTTTCCGCTTTTCTCTGCCTGTAAGTGACAAAACGTATGAACCTCATAGTGAACTTCATTCGTTTGGATGAGAAAATCAGACGAAAGCTAAATATTTGTTGTCAAGGTGTAATGGAACCGGTAAAAGCGGCTAATATTTAAAGGGATGGGTGACACCTTAGCGTTGTCGGAGGAGTGATTTCATGATGATACGTGAACAGATAGAAGAAAAATTAAGGGCAGCGTTCAACCCTGTGTTTCTCGAAGTTGTCGACGAAAGCTATCGTCATAACGTGCCGGCAGGTTCTGAAAGCCACTTTAAAGTGGTTCTGGTCAGCGATCGCTTCACGGGAGAACGTTTCCTGAACCGACACCGCTTGATCTACAGCACCTTGACGGAAGAACTCTCCACAACCGTACATGCGCTGGCGCTGCATACCTACACCATTAAGGAATGGGAAGGGCTACAGGATACGGTATTCGCATCACCGCCTTGTCGGGGTGCAGGCACCATCGCCTGATAAATCGGATTTGCAACCGCCGGAGTTTTTCCAGTATGTTGCTTACAGATTTCGTCAAAACGGCCTTCGGGCCGTTTTGTTTTGTCTGAGTTTTGAGCGGATGGCGCGTTTTTAAGGCTAAAAATAGCCTTAAAGTGTGAAAAAAGCCGCAGCAACATGCTCCAACCGTTCTCGACTCACCTAAGTGATGCCGCTATAATGCCGCGTCTTATTGAATGTCTTCGGGATGATTCTGGCGACAGGGAATGTGAATCTGCACATAAGAGAGCATCCCGGTATAACAGACAGATTCAGAGTTGACCGAGCACTGTGATTTTTTTGAGGTAACAAGATGCAAGTTTCAGTTGAAACCACTCAAGGCCTTGGCCGCCGTGTAACGATTACTATCGCTGCTGACAGCATCGAAACTGCTGTGAAAAGCGAGCTGGTCAACGTAGCAAAAAAAGTACGTATTGACGGCTTCCGCAAGGGCAAAGTACCAATGAATGTTGTTGCTCAGCGTTATGGCGCTTCCGTGCGTCAGGATGTGCTGGGTGAACTGATGAGCCGCAACTTTATCGACGCGATCATCAAAGAAAAAATCAATCCAGCCGGCGCGCCGAACTACGTTCCAGGTGAATACAAGCAGGGCGAAGACTTCACCTACTCCGTAGAGTTCGAAGTGTACCCGGAAGTTGAGCTGAAAGGTCTGGAATCTATCGAAGTTGAAAAACCGATCGTTTCCGTGACTGACGAAGACGTTGACGGCATGCTGGATACCCTGCGTAAGCAGCAGGCGAACTGGAAAGAGAAAGAAGGCGCTGTTGACGCGGAAGACCGCGTAACCATCGACTTCACCGGTTCTGTAGACGGCGAAGAGTTCGAAGGCGGTAAAGCGTCTGACTTCGTACTGGCGATGGGCCAGGGTCGTATGATCCCAGGCTTCGAAGACGGTATCAAAGGCCACAAAGCGGGCGAAGAGTTCACCATTGACGTGACCTTCCCTGAAGAATACCACGCTGAAAACCTGAAAGGTAAAGCAGCGAAGTTCGTTATCAACCTGAAGAAAGTGGAAGAGCGCGAACTGCCAGAACTGACTGAAGAATTCATCAAGCGTTTCGGCGTGGAAGATGGTTCTGTTGCGGGCCTGCGTACCGAAGTGCGTAAAAACATGGAGCGCGAGCTGAACGGCGCTGTACGTAACCGCGTGAAGTCTCAGGCGATTGAAGGTCTGGTGAAAGCGAACGACATCGACGTTCCTGCTGCCCTGATCGACAGCGAAATCGACGTTCTGCGCCGTCAGGCTGCACAGCGCTTCGGTGGCAACCAGCAGCAAGCGATGGAACTGCCACGCGAGCTGTTCGAAGAGCAAGCGAAACGTCGCGTTGTTGTCGGCCTGCTGCTGGGCGAAGTGATTCGTACCCACGAGCTGAAAGCTGACGAAGAGCGTGTGAAAGGCCTGATCGAAGAGATGGCTTCTGCATACGAAGATCCATCAGAAGTGATCGAGTTCTACGGTAAGAACAAAGAGCTGATGGACAACATGCGCAACGTCGCACTGGAAGAGCAGGCTGTTGAAGCGGTACTGGCGAAAGCGAAAGTGACCGAAAAAGAGACCTCTTTCACCGAACTGATGAACCAGCAGGCGTAATTTCGCCCCGACGGTTTAAAGTTTGAACAAAAAACCCGTTGCCCTCCGGCGACGGGTTTTTTTTATCACAGCTTTAGTCCTGGAAGGGTGCTAAAACGCCCTTTCAGTGTTAGCGTTACAACAAAACGTTGTTATGCTTGAAATAGGGCATGACGACCCCCATTAGTATGTAATCACGATGATTGAGACTGGCTGATAATCCGTCCATAAGGTTACAATCAGTACAGCAGGTGTTTTCAATTTTGAACCAGGAGACGGAAATGTCATACAGTGGCGAACGAGATAACTTTGCACCCCATATGGCGCTGGTGCCAATGGTTATTGAACAGACCTCACGCGGTGAGCGTTCTTTCGATATCTATTCCCGTCTGCTCAAGGAACGCGTTATCTTTCTGACCGGCCAGGTGGAAGACCATATGGCTAACCTGATCGTGGCGCAGATGCTGTTCCTGGAAGCGGAAAACCCGGAAAAAGACATTTACCTGTACATCAACTCGCCAGGCGGTGTGATTACGGCGGGCATGTCAATTTATGACACCATGCAATTCATCAAGCCGGATGTCAGTACCATCTGTATGGGGCAGGCGGCATCCATGGGGGCTTTCCTGTTAACCGCAGGGGCGAAAGGTAAGCGTTTCTGCCTGCCTAACTCCCGCGTGATGATTCACCAGCCGCTGGGTGGTTACCAGGGCCAGGCGACGGATATTGAAATCCACGCCCGAGAAATTCTGAAAGTAAAAGCGCGCATGAATGAACTTATGGCGCAGCATACGGGTCAACCTCTCGAGCAGATCGAGCGCGATACCGAGCGCGATCGCTTCCTCTCTGCACCAGAGGCAGTTGAGTACGGCTTAGTCGACTCCATTTTGACCCATCGTAATTGATGCCCGCGACGCGAGTGTGCCGCTATACTAAGGTAGGGCGGAACGTTGCCTGTAAGCAGCTTGCGTCTGAGAATGGCATTTGCGTCGTCATGTGCGGCACATAGAACTTAAAAAGAGGTTTGGACTCATGACAGATAAACGCAAAGATGGTTCGGGCAAACTGCTGTACTGCTCTTTTTGCGGCAAAAGCCAGCATGAAGTGCGTAAACTGATTGCCGGGCCGTCCGTGTATATCTGCGACGAATGCGTCGATTTATGTAACGACATCATTCGCGAAGAGATTAAAGAAGTCGCGCCGCACCGTGAGCGCAGCGCGTTACCAACGCCACACGAGATTCGCCACCACCTGGACGACTATGTCATTGGTCAGGAGCAGGCGAAAAAAGTGCTGGCGGTGGCGGTATACAACCACTACAAACGTCTGCGTAACGGCGATACCAGCAATGGCGTAGAGCTGGGCAAAAGTAACATTCTGCTGATCGGGCCTACGGGTTCTGGTAAAACCCTGCTGGCGGAAACGCTGGCGCGCCTGCTGGATGTTCCGTTCACCATGGCGGATGCCACCACCCTGACCGAAGCCGGTTATGTGGGTGAAGACGTTGAAAATATTATCCAGAAGCTGCTCCAGAAGTGCGATTACGACGTACAGAAAGCCCAGCGCGGGATCGTCTATATCGATGAGATCGACAAAATCTCCCGTAAATCAGACAACCCGTCGATCACCCGTGACGTCTCGGGCGAGGGCGTGCAGCAGGCGCTGCTGAAGCTGATTGAAGGTACGGTTGCGGCTGTTCCACCGCAGGGTGGGCGTAAACATCCGCAGCAGGAATTCTTGCAGGTTGATACCTCCAAGATCCTGTTTATCTGTGGTGGTGCGTTTGCAGGCCTGGATAAAGTGATCTCTCACCGTGTGGAAACCGGCTCCGGCATTGGTTTTGGCGCAACGGTGAAAGCCACGTCTGAAAAACCAAACGAAGGCCAGCTGCTGGCGCAGGTTGAACCGGAAGATCTGATCAAATTCGGTTTGATTCCGGAATTTATCGGCCGTCTGCCGGTTGTGGCGACCCTGAACGAACTGAGCGAAGACGCGCTGATTCAGATCCTGAAAGAGCCGAAAAACGCGCTGACCAAGCAGTATCAGGCGCTGTTTAATCTGGAAGGCGTTGAGCTGGAATTCCGTGACGAAGCACTGGACGCGATTGCTAAGAAAGCGATGGCGCGTAAAACCGGTGCCCGTGGCCTGCGTTCTATCGTAGAAGCAGCATTGCTCGACACGATGTACGATCTTCCTTCTATGGAAGACGTTGAAAAAGTCGTGATCGACGAGTCCGTCATTGGTGGCCAGTCCAAGCCGTTACTGATTTACGGTAAACCGGAAGCGCAGCAGGCATCTGGCGAATAATTCACCATTTCATACAATCAGTTAATCAAAAAGGGGGGATTTTATCTCCCCTTTACTTTTTCCGTATTCATGGCGTTGAATGTATGGGAAACATCCCCATATACTGGATTACATGTTAATGGTTGTGTGAAGCACAGTTACATGACCAGTTTACCTGGCGGACACTAAACTAAGAGAGAGCTCTATGAATCCTGAGCGTTCTGAACGCATTGAAATCCCCGTATTGCCGTTGCGCGATGTGGTGGTTTATCCGCACATGGTCATACCCTTATTTGTAGGGCGGGAAAAATCTATCCGTTGCCTCGAAGCCGCCATGGATCATGATAAAAAAATCATGTTGGTCGCGCAGAAGGAAGCATCAACGGATGAGCCGGGTGTAAACGATCTTTTCACCGTCGGGACCGTGGCCTCTATTTTGCAGATGCTGAAGCTGCCAGACGGCACCGTGAAGGTGCTGGTGGAAGGCTTACAGCGTGCGCGTATTACCACTCTGTCAGACGATGGCGAGCACTTCTCTGCGAAGGCGGAGTACCTTGATTCACCGGAACTTGATGAGCGCGAACAGGAAGTGCTGGTACGCACCGCGATCAGCCAGTTCGAAGGCTACATCAAGCTGAATAAGAAAATCCCACCTGAAGTGCTGACGTCGCTGAACAGCATCGACGATCCTGCACGTCTGGCGGATACCATCGCTGCGCACATGCCGCTGAAGCTTGCTGACAAACAGTCCGTGCTGGAAATGTCCGACGTTAACGAACGTCTGGAATACCTGATGGCGATGATGGAGTCTGAGATCGATCTGCTCCAGGTTGAGAAGCGCATTCGCAACCGCGTCAAAAAGCAGATGGAAAAATCGCAGCGTGAGTACTATCTGAACGAGCAAATGAAAGCCATTCAGAAAGAGCTCGGCGAGATGGACGATGCGCCGGATGAAAACGAAGCGCTGAAGCGTAAGATCGACGCGGCGAAGATGCCGAAAGAGGCGAAAGAGAAAGCCGAAGCTGAGTTGCAGAAGCTGAAAATGATGTCTCCGATGTCGGCAGAGGCGACCGTCGTGCGCGGCTATATTGAGTGGATGGTGCAGGTTCCGTGGAATGCCCGCAGCAAGGTCAAAAAAGACCTGCGTCAGGCGCAGGAAATCCTCGATACCGACCACTACGGCCTGGAACGCGTGAAAGACCGCATTCTTGAGTACCTCGCGGTACAGAGCCGTGTGAACAAAATCAAAGGCCCAATTCTGTGCCTGGTAGGGCCTCCAGGCGTGGGTAAAACCTCTCTGGGCCAGTCCATCGCCAAAGCGACCGGACGTAAGTATATCCGTATGGCGCTGGGCGGCGTACGCGATGAAGCGGAAATCCGCGGTCACCGCCGTACCTACATCGGTTCTATGCCGGGCAAGCTGATCCAGAAGATGGCGAAAGTGGGGGTTAAAAACCCGCTGTTCCTGCTCGATGAGATCGACAAAATGTCTTCGGACATGCGTGGCGACCCTGCGTCGGCGCTGCTGGAAGTGCTTGATCCAGAACAGAACGTGGCGTTCAGCGATCACTACCTGGAAGTGGACTACGACCTGAGCGATGTGATGTTCGTGGCGACCTCCAACTCCATGAACATTCCGGCCCCGCTGCTGGACCGTATGGAAGTGATCCGTCTCTCCGGTTATACCGAAGATGAGAAGCTGAACATTGCTAAGCAGCACCTGCTGCCGAAACAGATTGAGCGTAACGCGCTGAAAGCCAACGAGCTGACCGTCGAGGACAGCGCGATTATTGGCATCATTCGCTATTACACCCGTGAAGCGGGCGTGCGTAGCCTCGAGCGTGAGATCTCTAAGCTGTGCCGTAAGGCGGTGAAACAGCTGCTGCTGGATAAGAGCCTGAAGCACATTGTGATTAACGGCGACAATCTGCATGCTTACCTTGGCGTTCAGCGCTTCGACTACGGTCGTGCGGACAACGAAAACCGCGTTGGTCAGGTGACCGGTCTGGCATGGACGGAAGTGGGCGGCGATCTGCTGACCATCGAAACCGCCTGTGTCCCGGGCAAAGGCAAGCTGACCTACACCGGTTCACTGGGTGAAGTGATGCAGGAGTCCATCCAGGCGGCGCTGACCGTGGTGCGCGCGCGCGCGGAAAAACTGGGTATCAACCCGGATTTCTACGAAAAACGCGACATTCACGTTCACGTTCCGGAAGGGGCGACGCCGAAAGATGGCCCAAGCGCGGGTATTGCCATGTGTACGGCGCTGGTTTCCTGCCTGACAGGGAACCCGGTTCGTGCTGATGTGGCAATGACCGGTGAAATTACGCTGCGTGGTCAGGTACTGCCTATCGGCGGGTTAAAAGAAAAACTGCTGGCGGCACACCGCGGTGGGATCAAAACCGTATTGATCCCTTACGAAAATAAACGCGATCTGGAAGAGATTCCGGACAACGTTATTGCCGATTTGCAGATCCATCCGGTGAAACGCATTGAGGAAGTTCTGACTCTCGCACTGCAAAATGAACCGTCCGGAATGCAGGTTGTAACCGCAAAATAGTGACCTCGCGCAAAGAGCGCCAATAAAAACAAGGCTGGTAAGTCATTTCGTACTTGCCAGCCTTTTTTTGTATAGCTAATTTAGATTGCTGATTGGGTTAGCCATCAACAACGGGTGTTGTAAGGTCATAGCAGGACTGATATAACTGCTGCGCGGTCGCGCTGTGAAGGATTCAGGTGCGATATAAATTATAAAGAGAGGAAGAGAACAGTGAATAAATCTCAACTGATTGACAAAATTGCTGCGGGTGCTGATATTTCTAAAGCTGCAGCGGGACGTGCTTTAGATGCTTTAATTGCTTCTGTTACTGAATCTCTGCAAGCTGGGGACGACGTTGCACTGGTAGGCTTCGGTACTTTTGCGGTTAAAGAGCGTGCAGCCCGTACTGGCCGCAACCCTCAGACCGGTAAAGAGATCACCATTGCTGCCGCTAAAGTGCCGGGTTTCCGTGCAGGTAAAGCGCTGAAAGACGCAGTAAACTGATTGCTTTCCCGCTCCAGGGAAGCTGAAAAGTACAAGGGCGCATCGTTTGATGTGCCTTTTTTGTTTGTCCAGACCTGATTTGTGCGAGTTTATGCGAGTTGTGGGCTGACAATTGCCCTGTTTTCTTGTCACAATACGCCTTTACGCGCGACGGTCAGGATTTTCCGTCAGCGTCAGGTAACCAGTCACCTACAGCGGAGTGTTGTTACACCATGATGGACAGCTTACGCACGGCTGCTAACAGTCTCGTGCTCAAGATTATTTTCGGTATCATTATCGTGTCGTTCATATTGACCGGTGTGAGTAGTTACCTCATCGGCGGTGGCGCGAACTACGCCGCAAAAGTGAATGGCCAGGAAATTAGCCGTGGGCAGTTCGAGAACGCTTTTGCTGGTGAACGTAACCGCATGCAGCAGCAACTGGGCGACCAATACTCTGAACTTGCAGCCAACGAAGGCTATATGAAAAACCTGCGTCAGCAGACGCTGAACCGCCTTATCGACGAAGCGCTGCTGGATCAGTACGCGAAAAGCCTGGGTCTGGGCATCAGCGATGAGCAGGTTAAAAAAGCCATCTTCTCGACGCAGGCTTTCCAGTCTAATGGGAAGTTCGACAACGCGCGTTACAACAGCATTGTTAACCAGATGGGTATGACGGCTGACCAGTACGCTCAGGCGCTGCGTAACCAGTTGACCACGCAACAGCTGATCAACGCGGTGGTGGGCACCGATTTCATGCTGAAAGGCGAAACTGAAGAGCTGGCGGCACTGGTGGCGCAGCAACGCGTGGTGCGTGAAGCGACGATTGATGTCAACGCACTGGCAGCGAAACAGCAGGTTAGCGACGCTGAAGTTAATGCTTACTACGAGCAAAACAAGAACAACTTCATCTCTCCGGAACAGTTCCGCGTAAGCTATATCAAGCTGGATGCAGCTGCGATGCAGGAAAACGCGACTGACGCCGAGATCCAGTCTTATTACGACCAGCATCAGGATCAGTTCACTCAGCCGCAGCGTAACCGTTACAGCGTGATCCAGACCAAAACGGAAGCAGAAGCGAAAGCCGTGCTGGACGAGCTGAACAAAGGCGCTGATTTCGCCACCTTAGCGAAAGCAAAATCCACCGACATTATTTCTGCCAAAAACGGCGGTGATATGGGCTGGCTGGAAGAGTCCACTACCCCGGACGAGCTGAAAAATGCAGGCCTGAAAGAGAAAGGCCAACTGTCTGGTGTAATCAAATCCTCCGTTGGTTTCCTGGTGGCGCGTCTGGACGATGTTGTGGCGGCGAAAACCAAGCCGCTGGCTGACGTTCGTGATGATATCGCTGCGAAAGTGAAGCAGGAGAAAGCGCTGGACGCCTTCTATGCTCTGCAACAGAAAGTGAGCGATGCCGCAAGCAACGACAACGAATCACTGGCGGGTGCTGAGCAGGCTGCTGGCGTTAAAGCGGTTGAGACGGGCTGGTTCAGCCACGAAAACCTGCCGGAAGAACTGAACTTCAAACCAGTTTCAGATGCCATTTTCAATGGTGGTCTGGTCGGTGAGAACGGTACGCCGGGCAGCAACTCAGACATCATTACCGTTGACGGTGACCGTGCGTTCGTACTGCGCGTCAGCGAGCACAAAGCCGAGGCAGTGAAGCCCCTGGCGGAAGTGAAAGATCAGGTGGTGGCGCTGGTCAAACACAACAAAGCGGCACAGCAGGCAAAACTGGATGCAGAGAAAATTCTGGCCGATCTGAAAGCCGGTAAGAACGATGCGCTGAAAGCGGCTGGCCTGAGCTTTGGCGAAGCAAAAACGCTGAGCCGTACCGGTCAGGATCCTGTCAGCCAGGCGGCGTTTGGCCTGAGCCTGCCGGCGAAAGACAAACCTGTCTTTGGCACCACGACCGATATGCAGGGTAACGTGGTGCTTCTGGCGCTGGATGAAGTAAAAGCCGGTACGCTGCCAGACGCGCAGAAGAAGGCCATGGTTCAGGGAATTACCCAGAACAATGCCCAGATTGCTTTCGAAGCGATGATGAGCAACCTGCGTAAAGAAGCCAAAATCAAACTGGGTGATGTGGTCACTCAGGAGCAATAATTACGTATCTGCTCGCAGATTTTAGTAACGCTCTGCAAAAACTAAAGGCCGCTTTCGCGGCCTTTTCCATTTCTGCAATCTGTTGTTTGTCCCTGTTTTCCCGTGCGGTTATCGTGGCGTGGCTGTCAACAAACAAGGAGAAAACAGCATGAAATGTGGAATCAAAGCACTGTTAATTACACTGGCTATTGCCACTTCCGGGATGAGTGCGGGCGCGCTGGCGGCGTCCCCCTCGGCTAAAGCGCAGGCTGCACAAAACCAGGCCGATGCAACGTCACAAGGTCATGTTAAAGCCAACGCGACGGCCAGCACGAAAGCCATTGAGGACGAGGGTACGCGGGTCAGTATCAATACTGCCTCTGCGGACGATCTTGCCCGCGTTATGAATGGCGTGGGTCTAAAAAAAGCACAGGCCATCGTCAGCTATCGTGAAGAGTATGGCCCTTTCAAAACCCTTGACGATCTCAAGCAGGTGCCGGGTATGGGCAGCGCGCTGGTTGAGCGCAATCTCGCACACCTGACGCTGTAATCGCGTAATCACTTGCACTGCGGCAAATATTTGCCAGGATAAAGAGGTCATACCAGTTATGACCTCTGAACCTATAACAACGAAAGGCTATTGCGCTATGCAGACACAAATCAAAGTCCGTGGTTATCACCTCGATGTTTACCAGCACGTCAATAACGCCCGCTACCTTGAATTTCTTGAAGAGGCGCGCTGGGACGGCCTGGAGAACAGCGAAAGCTTCCAGTGGCTGACCGCACACAACATCGCGTTTGTGGTCGTCAATATCAACATTAACTACCGCCGCCCGGCTGTGCTGGGGGATGTGCTCACCGTGACCAGTGAGGTCCAACAACTGAATGGCAAAAGTGGTGTATTGAGCCAGGTCGTTACGCTGGAGCCAGAAGGGCAGGTGGTGGCCGATGCGCTGATCACCTTTGTCTGTATCGATCTCAAAACCCAGAAAGCGTTGCCGCTGGAAGGGGAGTTGCGCGAAAAGCTGGAGCTGATGATCGCGTAAGAAATGTTCAGGAATAACTGTGCTGTCGACACTTACCGTTCGACAGCACGGTCAGGTAGCCCTTATTTCAGCCCGGTCTTTTTCTGCATCGCGGCCATCACGCCCGCTTTATCCGCAAAATAATGATTCAGACCGTTCGCGCGCAGGTTACAGGCGGCACACTGCCCGCAGCCGTCCCCTTTAATGCCGTTGTAGCAGGTCAGGGTCTCGTTGCGAACAACATCCAGCTTGCCCCAGTAGTCGGCCAGGGCCCAGGTTTCAGCCTTATCCAGCCACATCAGCGGCGTTTCGAAGCGGGTCTCTTTTGCCATTCCCAGATCGACAGCGTGATTGAGTGCTTTCACGAATTCATCCCGGCAGTCCGGGTAGCCAGAGAAGTCGGTCTCACACACGCCCGTGATCACCGCTTCGGCTTTCACCTGGTAGGCATAGATCGCCGTCAGGGTCAGGAAGAGAATGTTGCGGCCCGGTACGAAGGTGTTCGGAATGCCGCTGGCATCCGGTTCGTAATCAGGCACCGGAATGCTGTCGCGGGTGAGGCTGCTGACGGCCAGTTCATTTAACAGCGTCACGTCCAGCACTTTATGAGCGCGGGCGCCCAGTTTGAGGGCCAGTTCACGAGCGACATCGATTTCAGCGCGATGACGCTGACCATAATCAAAAGTGACGCAGTGCACTTCATCATACTGGTGAAGCGCCTGAATCAGGCAGGTGGTGGAATCTTGTCCTCCGCTGAACACGACGACGGCACGTTTCATAGATCATCTCGACAGTTACAGTAAAAGCGTCATGTTAACGCCTGGCTAAAGCGGCGACCAGCTTCTTCACGCGTTTGGGGGAGGAAGCCAGGCTTCGGTGAAGTCAAACCAGCCGCGAGTGTTAAGGCGTATGCCGTTGACGCCCGGAGGCGCGCTGATTTGATACTGGTAGTTAAAGAGCGGCGTCAGGACGGCTGTCTCCATTAACCGGCTGAAGATAGCCTGAAGTCCTGCGTGTCGGTCACGTTCGTCGGCCTGCGTCTGCACCGCATCCAGCGTGGCCTGCAAATGGGCGTATGCCGGTGCGCTCAGCAGATGCGGCCAGAGCGCATCGCAGCGGAGCCACTGCTCAAGCGTGTACGCTGGCGCTTCGCCAATCAGTCTGTCTCCCATCATGATGTCTGCATCGGCAAGCTGCTGGCACCCGTCCCACGTTTTGGCGTCGTGAAAGATGACGGTCAGTTCACAACCCTGCCGCGCAAGGTATGCTTTTAACTGGCTGGCCATGGTGTGAAGCTCAACCGGCAGGTGGTAGACGAGCGTCAATGCCTCTGGCAGCGCAACGTCGGTTAAATCAGGCCATTGGGGGATCGCCCAGCCGGGAAGCAGTTCCTCGGTAGGGGTGATGAGCCCTTCGTTCAGGGGAAGCGTGTGCAGCAGCGTTGAGAGATGAATGATATTAATCAGCCGCTTTGCCTGAAGTTCGCTCAGACGTGGGCTCTGTTTCAGCGTGAGGTAGCAGAAACCCAGACTGGTGCTGTTACTCACCAGCCGCAGGCTGGCCAGCTCGTCGGCCTCGCCAATGGCGATTTGCACCGGGTGGCGACAGCTGGTGCCCAGACTGTAGTCAAAAAGCTGGGGCGTGATCCAGTACTCGATAGCCTTAAGCAACGGATGGCCAAGGTGATACTGCTCGTGGCTTTCCAGACGCACCAGTTCAGGCTCAAAAACGCTCAGTCGAAAGGGACCGCTGCCCACCACGGGGTAATCGGGATGCGCCAGACGGCTACAGTAGGTTGCCAGCCTGTGCGCCAGCCAGTAGTCAGGTTGATGGAGAATAAACGTCAGGCACTGCGGATGCGTGGTTTCGATACGTAAGACGCTGCGGAAAAGCGTGCCCAAGCCGGGCTGCGATAACAGCGCCGTCAGGCTTTGCCGGAGCTGTGCCGTCTCTATTTTATCGCCGTTATGCCAGTGCAGGGTGGAGCGAATGTAGAAATGCCAGCGCAGGCCGTCAGCGGAGATTTCCCAGTGATGCGCCAGATCGCCCGTGGGTTCACTGCTGGTACCATTAAAACGCGTCAAACCAGAGAATACCTGTCCCGCCAGATGCTGCTCCGCCCGGCCAGGGAGAAACCCCGGCTGAAGCGGCTCCAGCGAGCGATAGTAGGGAATACGCAGCGTCGGCGTATCGTTCTGCCACTGCCCGCCCATAAACGGATGCAGCAGCGATCGCAAATCTTCAGGCGCGAGCTGGGCCAGCTCCAGCGCGTTGTGCTGCTGTCCACTTTTCAGGGCCTCTTCCATCATCGTATTACGCAACGAGTCCGGGGTGACGTGAAAGCGTAATTCCCCACGCTTACCTCGTCCGGAGCGGGCGTGCCAGCTTAGCCAGCCCGCCTCCTGCGCCTGGCGCAGCAGGGTGCGAACATGTCGCTCGCTGCAAAAGCAGCGGCTGGCAAGTTCACTGATGGTAACCTGCTGCGGTGCGCCGGCGGAGGGGTGCCACAGACGCTGATACTGGTTAAGACGATTAAGCTGGCGCATGAAAAACCCGGAACAATAATTATCATCTATTCACTATTACTTCCGTATATCTCACGTAATACTGATGCACAAGTTAACCGCATCACATTTCGGGAGTAATTATGGCTCGGCTCGCTGCATTTGATATGGACGGCACGCTGTTAATGCCGGATCACCGTTTAGGGGAGAAAACCCTGAACACACTTAAGCGCCTGCGCGAGCGTGAAGTCACCCTGACGTTTGCCACTGGTCGTCATGTTCTCGAGATGCGCCATCTGCTGGGAACATTTGCCCTCGATGCGTTCCTGATCACCGGCAACGGGACGCGCATTCACTCCGTCGACGGCAATATGCTGCACCGTCAGGATCTGAATCCGGAAGTGGCGGACATTGTCCTGCACAGCACCTGGGATACGCAGGCCAGCGTGCATGTTTTTAATGATGAAGGCTGGTTTACCGGGCGTGAGATCCCGGCCTTGCTGCACGCTCACGTTTACAGCGGCTTTAAATATCAGCTTATCGATTTGCGCCGCATTCCGGCACACAAGGTGACCAAGATCTGCTTCTGTGGGGATCACGACGATCTCTGCCGCCTGCGTATTCAGCTTAACGAGGCGCTGGGCGACCGGGCGCACCTGACCTTCTCGGCGGTGGACTGCCTTGAAGTGCTGCCGGTGGGCTGTAACAAAGGATCTGCGCTGGCGGTGCTGAGCGATCATCTGGGGCTGACGATGCAGGACTGTATGGCCTTTGGTGACGCCATGAACGACCACGAGATGCTGAGCAGCGTGGGTCGTGGACTGATTATGGGGAACGCGATGCCGCAACTTATCGCCGCGCTCCCGCATTTACCGGTTATCGGACACTGTCGTAACGAAGCGGTGTCCCATTTTTTGACGCATTGGCTGGACAAAAATAACCTCCCATATTCCCCCGAATAGTGAGACCCTTCCAGCAAGCCAGGCTAAAGCCTGGCTTTTTTTTATTTCACCAGCTGCGAAATCTGCGCTTTCCACGGTTCTACATCGCCAATAGTTGCCTGCACCCATTCTGCGTTGTAATAGGTGTCCAGGTAGCGCTCCCCGCTGTCACACAGCAGCGTGACGACAGAGCCGGTACGGCCTTCTTCGCGCATCCTCGCGGCCAGCTGTAGCGCGCCCCACATATTGGTGCCGGTGGAAGCCCCGACTTTACGGCCAAGCTGTGTCTCCAGCCAGTGCGCCGTCGCGACGCTGGCGGCGTCCGGCACGCGGAGCATCTCATCCACAACGTCCGGAATGAACGAGGGTTCGACGCGCGGGCGACCAATCCCTTCGATCTTGCTCCCCACGGGGCTGCGCAGGCTGGCATCGCGGGATTGCCAGTAATCGAGGAACACCGAGTTTTGCGGGTCAACCACCATCAGCTGCGTATCATAACCCTGACAGCGGATATAACGTCCGATGGTGGCGGAGGTTCCGCCCGTGCCCGCGCTCATGACAATGTAAGAGGGAACAGGATGCGGCTCGTGGGTCATCTGGCGGAAAATGCTGTCCGCAATGTTATTATTGCCGCGCCAGTCGGTGGCGCGCTCGGCGAAGGTGAACTGGTCCATATAGTGACCATTCAGTTCGCGGGCCAGCATTTCGGAGGCCGCATAGATTTCGCAGGCGCTTTCCACAAAGTGGCAGCGTCCGCCGTAAAATTCGATCTGTTCGACTTTACGTTTCGCCGTGCAGGAGGGCATCACGGCGATAAACGGGAGGCCCAGCAGGCGGGCAAAGTAGGCTTCGGAGACGGCAGTTGATCCGGACGACGATTCAATAATCGTGGTGCCTTCTTTAATCCAGCCGTTACATAAACCGTATAAAAAGAGTGAACGCGCCAGGCGATGCTTCAGGCTGCCGGTAGGATGGGTGCTTTCATCCTTCAGGTAAAGCTGAATGCCGGGAAATCCAGGCAGAGACAGGCGGATCAAGTGGGTGTCTGCCGAGCGCTGATAGTCGGCATTTATTTCGCTGATGGCATGTTTAACCCAGGTGCTATTCATCGTAGTTATCCGTTTGTCATTTTGTGCCCAGCATAGCGAAAAGCACAGAAAAAATTGTTGCTATCTGACCTTTAAAATAGAATGTAAGGAGAATAATTTTCTCTTCGAGGTGGCTATGTTAGATAAAATTGATCGTAAGCTGCTTTCTTTGCTGCAAAGCGACTGCACCCTCTCTTTGCAGGCGCTGGCAGATGCCGTTAATCTGACCACCACACCGTGCTGGAAGCGCCTCAAGAAGCTGGAAGATGATGGCATTCTGCTGGGACGCGTGGCGTTGCTGGATCCCGAAAAACTGGGGCTTGGACTGACCGCCTTCGTCCTGATAAAAACGCAGCATCACAGTAGCGAATGGTACTGCCGCTTCGTCACCCAGGTTTCCGACATGCCCGAAGTGCTCGGCTTCTGGCGCATGGCGGGGGAATACGACTATCTGATGCGCGTTCAGGTGGCAGACATGAAGCGCTACGATGATTTCTACAAGCGGCTGGTCAATAGCGTACCAGGCTTGTCCGATGTCACCTCCAGTTTCGCCATGGAACAGATTAAATACACCACAGCGTTACCCATTGAATAACTTCTTAAAATACCTTCAGGAAAAGACCGCGTGCGATTATTTGCCCAATTAAGCTGGTACTTTCGTCGGGAGTGGCAACGCTACCTCGGCGCGGTGGCCCTGCTTATTATCATTGCCATTCTGCAACTGATCCCGCCCAAAGTGGTGGGTTACGTCGTGGATGGCGTTACGGAACAACATTACACCGCCGCACGGGTGATGATGTGGGGCGGTACGCTGGTGCTGACGGCCGTGGTGGTTTACCTGCTGCGTTATGTCTGGCGCGTGCTGCTGTTCGGCGCGTCCTATCAGCTTGCCGTTGAGCTGCGCGAGGACTTTTACCGCCAGCTGAGCCGCCAGCACCCTGAGTTTTATCTGCGTCACCGTACCGGGGATCTCATCGCCCGCGCCACTAACGATGTAGACCGCGTGGTGTTTGCCGCCGGTGAAGGGGTGCTAACGCTGGTGGATTCCCTGGTGATGGGCTGTGCGGTACTGATTGTGATGTCTACGCAAATTAGCTGGGAGCTCACGCTGCTGGCGCTGCTGCCGATGCCGCTGATGGCGCTGGCAATTAACCGCTACGGCGAGCAGCTCCATGAACGCTTTAAGCTGGCGCAGGCGGCGTTCTCGTCGCTGAACGATCGCACCCAGGAGAGCATGACCAGCATCCGCATGATTAAAGCGTTTGGTCTGGAAGACCGCCAGTCCGCGCTGTTTGCCGCCGACGCTGCCGATACCGGCGCGAAAAACATGCGCGTGGCGCGTATTGATGCCCGTTTCGATCCGACAATTTATATTGCGATTGGCATGGCGAACCTGCTGGCAGTGGGCGGCGGCAGCTGGATGGTGGTGCAAGGCACGATGACCCTCGGGCAGTTAACCAGCTTTGCGATGTACCTTGGGCTGATGATCTGGCCGATGCTGGCGCTGGCCTGGATGTTTAATATCGTTGAACGCGGGAGCGCCGCTTACAGCCGTATCCGCGCCATGCTGGCGGAAGTGCCGGTCGTGAACGATGGCAGCGAGCCGGTATCGGAAGGTCCGGGTATTCTCAAGGCTGATATCCGCGCCTTTATCTACCCGCAAACGGAACATCCGGTGCTTGAGAACGTCAGTTTCACGCTGCGTCCTGGTCAGATGCTGGGCATCTGTGGCCCGACGGGTTCCGGTAAAAGCACCATTCTGTCACTGATTCAGCGCCATTTTGACGTGAGCGAAGGCGATATCCGTTTCCACGACGTCCCTCTGCCACGTCTGCTGCTGGATGACTGGCGCAGCCGCCTGGCGGTCGTCAGCCAGACGCCGTTTTTGTTTTCAGACACCATTGCCAACAATATCGCGCTCGGGTGTCCGACGGCGACACAGGACCAGATCGAGCACGTGGCGCGTCTGGCCAGCGTCCACGAGGATATTCTGCGCCTGCCGCAGGGCTACGATACGGAAGTGGGTGAGCGGGGCGTTATGCTCTCCGGCGGACAAAAACAGCGTATCTCTATTGCCCGCGCGCTGCTGCTGGATGCTGAGATCCTGATACTGGATGATGCGCTGTCCGCAGTTGACGGGCGTACTGAACATCAAATTTTGCATAACCTTCGCCAGTGGGGAGAGGGGCGCACGGTCATCATCAGCGCGCACCGTCTGTCGGCCCTTACCGAAGCCAGTGAAATTCTGGTGCTTCAGCACGGGCATATTGCTCAGCGTGGTCAGCATGAGCAGCTCGCCGCGCAGACCGGATGGTATCGGGATATGTACCGCTATCAACAGCTTGAAGCCGCGCTGGATGAGGAGGTCGCCGATGCGTAAGTTTGGACAGATGTGGCCGACGTTAAAACGGCTGCTGGCCTATGGCTCGCCGTGGCGCAAACCGCTTTCCATCGCCGTGCTGTTGCTGTGGATCGCCGCGATTGCGGAGGTGACCGGTCCGCTGCTTATCAGCTATTTCATCGACAATATGGTGGCGAAAAACTATCTGCCGCTGGGGCTGGTGGCGGGGCTGGGCGTGGCGTATGTCGGCCTACAGCTGACGGCGGCGGGGCTGCACTATGCGCAGTCGCTGCTGTTTAACCGGGCCGCCGTGGGCGTGGTCCAGCAGCTACGCACGGATGTGATGGATGCCGCGCTGCGCCAGCCGCTGAGCGAGTTTGATACCCAGCCGGTCGGACAGGTTATTTCGCGCGTCACCAATGACACCGAGGTGATCCGCGACCTCTATGTAACCGTTGTCGCAACGGTTCTGCGCAGTGCCGCGTTAATTGGCGCGATGCTGGTGGCGATGTTCAGCCTGGACTGGCGTATGGCGCTGGTGGCGATCGCTATTTTCCCGGCGGTGCTGATTGTGATGGTAATTTACCAGCGCTACAGCACGCCGATTGTTCGTCGCGTGCGCGCTTACCTCGCAGATATCAATGATGGCTTCAACGAAGTGATCAACGGCATGAGCGTTATCCAGCAGTTTCGCCAGCAGGCGCGTTTTGGCGAGCGAATGGGAGAAGCCAGCCGCTCGCACTATATGGCGCGGATGCAGACGTTACGGCTGGATGGCTTCCTGTTACGCCCGCTGCTGAGCCTCTTCTCTGCGCTGGTGCTGTGCGGGCTGTTGATGCTGTTTGGCCTGACGACGCGCGGAACCATCGAGGTGGGGGTACTGTACGCATTTATCAGCTACCTTGGACGCCTTAACGAACCGCTGATTGAACTCACCACGCAGCAATCGATGCTGCAACAGGCAGTGGTCGCGGGCGAACGTGTATTCGAGCTGATGGACAGGCCGCGTCAGACCTATGGCGATGACGAACGCCCGCTGGAAAGTGGATCCATAGCGTTTGATCATGTCTCGTTTGCCTACCGCGACGACCAGCTTGTCTTGCAGGATATCAACCTCGAGGTACCGTCGCGCGGTTTTGTCGCCCTGGTTGGGCATACCGGTAGCGGCAAAAGCACGCTCGCCAGTTTGCTGATGGGCTACTATCCGTTGACGCAGGGGGAGATCCGTCTGGACGGACGGCCGCTTGCCGCGCTTAGCCACAACGCGTTACGTAAGGGCGTCGCGATGGTGCAGCAGGATCCGGTGGTACTGGCGGATACCTTTTATGCCAACGTGACGCTGGGACGACCTTTCACGCCTGAGCAGGTATGGGAGGTGCTGGAAACGGTGCAGCTTGCGGATCTGGCGCGCGGGTTAAGCGAGGGGATCCATACCCGGCTGGGTGAGCAGGGCAATAATCTCTCGGTCGGGCAAAAGCAACTTCTTGCGCTGGCGCGCGTGCTGATTGAGACGCCACAGGTGTTAATTCTGGATGAAGCGACCGCAAGCATTGACTCCGGTACCGAGCAGGCGATCCAGCAGGCGCTGGCTGCCGTGCGGGATCGCACTACGCTGGTGGTGATCGCCCACCGCCTCTCAACCATCGTCGATGCCGATACCATTCTGGTGCTGCACCGTGGCCAGGCCGTTGAACGGGGGACGCACAGAGCGCTGCTTGAGGCAAAAGGACGCTACTGGCAGATGTATCAGTTGCAGCTGGCAGGCGACGAACTGGCCGCCAGCGAGCGCGAGGAAGAGTCACTCAGCGCCTGATGCACCATAACAAGGCAATGCGCTAACAGACTTAACCGTTGGTGCAAAACTGAAACGCACCCTGCACTGCCATGGTGCGTTTTTTTTCATCCCTACCCGGCGCATGCGCGCCGCGGCGCTTTCCTCCTCACCTTTCACTTCTGGCACACCCTTTGCAATATCCCTTTCGTGTTAGCTGCGGCCATTACCGAATTCTGACTGGAGGGGATATATGAAGCTGGTTACGGTGGTAATCAAACCATTCAAACTCGAAGACGTGCGTGAAGCGCTGTCTTCCATGGGTATTCAGGGACTGACTGTCACCGAAGTGAAAGGCTTTGGGCGTCAGAAAGGTCATGCCGAGCTTTATCGCGGGGCGGAATACAGCGTTAACTTCCTGCCAAAAGTGAAGATTGATGTGGCGATTGCCGACGATCAGCTTGATGAGGTGATTGATGTCGTCAGCAAAGCAGCCTACACCGGAAAAATTGGCGACGGCAAAATTTTCGTTGCCGAACTACAGCGCGTCATTCGCATCCGTACCGGCGAATCTGACGAAGCGGCGTTGTAAGTAACTCCTGGCACACAGTGATAGGGATCGAGAAAATGAAGAAAGCAACAATGAAAACAGGTCTGGGTTCGCTGGCACTGCTGCCGGGCCTGGCAATGGCTGCACCTGCTGTGGCAGACAAAGCCGATAACGCCTTTATGATGATTTGCACCGCGCTGGTGCTGTTCATGACGATTCCGGGGATCGCGCTGTTTTACGGCGGCCTGATCCGCGGCAAGAACGTACTCTCCATGCTGACGCAGGTTGCCGTCACGTTCGCGCTGGTGTGTGTGCTGTGGGTGGTTTACGGTTACTCGCTGGCCTTCGGGGAGGGCAACGCCTTCTTCGGCAATGTTAACTGGGCGATGCTGAAAAATATCGAACTGACCGCGGTGATGGGCAGTTTTTATCAGTATATTCATGTCGCGTTCCAGGGCTCATTCGCCTGCATCACCGTGGGGCTGATTGTGGGCGCGCTGGCTGAGCGTATCCGCTTCTCTGCGGTACTGATTTTCGTGGTGGTCTGGCTGACGCTCTCCTATATCCCGATTGCGCATATGGTCTGGGGAGGTGGTCTGTTGGCTTCCCATGGCGCGCTGGACTTTGCGGGCGGTACCGTTGTGCACATCAACGCCGCGGTAGCAGGTCTGGTAGGCGCATACCTGATTGGTAAGCGCGTGGGCTTCGGGAAGGAAGCATTTAAGCCGCACAATCTGCCGATGGTCTTTACCGGCACCGCCATCCTCTATTTTGGCTGGTTCGGCTTCAACGCAGGTTCAGCCAGCGCCGCTAACGAAATCGCCGCGCTGGCCTTCGTGAATACCGTTGTGGCAACCGCCGGCGCTATCCTCTCATGGGTATTTGGCGAGTGGGCCGTTCGCGGCAAGCCATCGCTGCTGGGTGCCTGTTCCGGGGCGATTGCCGGTCTGGTAGGTATTACGCCAGCGTGCGGTTACGTGGGCGTGGGCGGTGCGCTGCTGATCGGTATCGTCGCAGGACTGGCGGGGCTGTGGGGCGTTACCGCACTGAAACGTGTTCTGCGCGTTGACGATCCGTGTGATGTATTCGGCGTACACGGTGTGTGCGGCATCGTCGGCTGTATCATGACCGGTATCTTTGCTGCCCAATCTCTGGGCGGTGTGGGTTACGCAGAAGGCGTGACCATGATGCATCAGGTGCTGGTACAGCTGGAAAGCATCGCGATCACCGTTGTCTGGTCCGGTGTTGTGGCCTTTATCGGTTACAAGCTGGCTGATATGACCGTTGGGCTGCGCGTGCCGGAAGAGCAGGAGCGCGAAGGCCTGGACGTCAACAGCCACGGCGAGAATGCGTACAACGCATAGTTTGAGTGCTTTTGCCGGGCGGCGGCTTCGCCTTACCCGGCCTGAAAAAGCACAATTCGCAGGCCCGGTGAGCGCAGCGCCACCGGGCTTTTTCTTTTTACATCACCCGCGATTACGCATCACACCTTCCTGCACGGTAGAAGCCACCAGCACGCCATCCTGAGTGTAAAACTCCCCGCGTACAAAGCCGCGCGCGCTGGACGCAGAGGTACTTTCCACGCTGTAAAGCAGCCATTCATTCATATCGAATGGACGGTGGAACCACATGGAATGGTCAATTGTGGCTACCTGCATCCCTTTTTCGAGGAAGCCCACACCGTGCGGCTGTAGCGCAACCGGCAGGAAGTTGAAATCCGACGCATACCCCAGCAGGTACTGATGCACGCGTAAATCTGCGGGTACGCTGCCGTTGGCGCGGATCCACACCTGACGGGCGGGCTCAGCGGTATGCCCCTTCATTGGGTTATGAAATTCGACCGGGCGGATCTCCAGCGGTTTATCGCACAGAAACTTCTCTTTTACCTGCGGCGGCAGCAGATGCGCGAGAGCGCGGGCAATTTCGGTTTCCGATTTCAGATCGTCCGGCGACGGGGCAGACGGCATCTTTTTTTGATGCTCATAGCCCGGCTCTGGCGCCTGGAACGAGGCGGTCATGTAGAAGATGGGTTTGCCATGCTGGATGGCCGCCACGCGACGGGCGCTGAAGCTTTGACCGTCACGCAGAACTTCCACGTCGTAAACAATCGGTTTAGCACTGTCACCGGGGCGTAAAAAGTAGCTGTGAAACGAGTGCACCAGACGGTCTGCCGGGACGGTCTCCTTGGCGGCATACAGCGCTTGCCCCACGACCTGGCCGCCAAAAACCTGGCGTAAGCCTAAATCTTCGCTCTGTCCGCGAAATAGCCCTTCTTCTATTTTTTCCAGGTTCAGTAATGTCAGCAGATTGTTCAGTGCCTGACTCATAGTGGTCCTCAATAAACGCCGTGGCGAAAGATACGCTGAGTATAACCCAGAAATGAAAGTGGTCCGATGGGTAGAATAATCTTAATATCCGGACGAAATTAGGCATAAATCCGTGATTTGTGCCACACTAGTATTCGTTATGTGAATAAAACGACATCAGATGGGATCGATCCCGCTGGTGCATTGATGATAAGGAGACTTCAATGAAACTCGTGCCTATGCTCAGTGGTGTAGCAATTGCGGTAGCGTTGTCCGCCTGTGCTGGTAAGAGTGCCGATGTACCGGTGCCAACAGCAAGCGCAAACGGGATTAACACCCTTTCACAGCAAGCTATTCAGCAGCCAAATGTTTCCGGTACGATCTGGATCAAACAGAAGGTTGCGCTGCCGCCGGATGCGGTTTTAACGGTCACGCTGTCTGATGCTTCCCTGGCGGATGCGCCGTCCAAAGTGCTTGCGCAGCGCGCGGTTCGTACAGAGGGTAAACAGGCGCCGTTCAGCTTTGTGCTGCCGTACAACCCGTCTGACGTGCAACCCAATGCGCGTATCCTCCTGAGCGCGGCGGTAACGATCAACGATAAGCTGGTCTTTATCACCGATACCGTGCAGGAAGCGGTCAACAAAGGCGGCACCAAAATCGACCTGACCCTGGTACCGGTGCAGCAAACTGAAGTACCTGTTGCAACGCAGACCAATCAGCCGACTCTGCCTACACCGCCAACACAGCTGTAATTCTCTTTCGCCCTCTCCATGTTGACGGGAGAGGGCGTCAGTACTCCCAGCGATACTTCTGCATATCAATCTGTCCTGCCCCGGACACCTGCACCCCTTCTGAGAGTAATGCCTGACGCTGGCGCTGCAAGTCTGGCCCGGTGAGGGAAATGGCGCCATGGCGATTGACGACCCGGTGCCACGGTAACGAGCTTCCTTCCGGTAGCCTCCTCAGCACGCCGCCTACCTGACGCGCCGCGCGCGGAGAACCCGCCAGCCGGGCGACTTCCCCATAGGTCGTGACACAGCCTTCCGGGATCGAGGCTACGATTTGCCACACTCGCTGTGGGAAAGTGTCATGTTCGTCCATTGTTACTCCTGCGGGAAATCAGCGAAGGGTAATGTTATACGAAGATAAAGAAGATTGTCGGGGCAGTTTGCGCAATAATCCAGCATCCGGTTGCCAGCGGCTTGCAATTGAGGTGCTCCACAGGGATAATGCGCCAGCGCGTTGGTTATCAACGCTCTCAATGGGGGCTCTGTTGGTTCTCCCGCAACGCTACTCTGTTCACCAGGTCAGGTCCGGAAGGAAGCAGCCAGGGCAGACGACGTGGGTGCCGGGATGTAGCTGGCAGGGCCCCCACCCATTTGAGCTTACGCTAAGCCGTATAGCTTAAAACCTCATCTCTTTGCCAACAATCATTCTGATATAGAGCCGATTATATCCGGCTCCCTTAATCGAAGATGACGTTTTCGGTTTAAATATGGGGTCCAAGGAATCGATCGCCGTTCAGGTGGATCATATGGGTTGGAGCATCAGCTACCCAGACCTCTGTTTCCCAGGATAATTCCATCAGATATTTTGCCATCACTTTCCGGTCGGGGAAGGCTGTAACGTAAACCAATCCGGGTTTAGCAGAAGCAAATAATTTTGCTAACTCACCGTGACGCTTTCCATCGACGGGCCCGTGGGAAGTAACTGATTCAATTAAAAGTAGCCAGTTGCGTTTTTGCCAATAAAGAACAACATCGGGCAGTTTACCTTTTCGATCAACACTTACTCCCAGTTCTGCAAGTCGGTCTTTTCTAAAATGATCTTCCTTCGCGCCAGTATCTCCGATGTAAATAACTTCTGCTTCAGGAGCGAAACGAGGACCAAACTCAACGATGATATCCTTGATGAGCTGGCTATGCGCACCGGGGCTTAATTCTAATTCAGTACCGTCATTCAGCTTTAATGGCACCATTTCCATTTTTCGCGCCATGGCATACTGCTCAACTAAGGTCGGTACGTTGCCCATATGTTCTTCAAGCGCTGTTTCCCATTTGGCAGAACCATAGTTTAATAACACGGTATGCAGTTCAGGCGCTATCTGATAGCAAGCTTTAGGGGAGTTAACGGGGCGTTCGGGTTTATCCGGATTGTATATAGCTATTCCGCCATCACAAAACTGATGGAGCGTTTGTCGACGGAAGGTTTCACGCGTGTTTGGGGCGTACTCTTTTCCGTAAACGTCTCTACACCAATCCATGATCGGTGTCACACCCAACATTGGGCGTTCAATTTTCTCCCACTCGCCATCAGGATGAAGATCAAGCAATGCGAGCATAGTTAAAGCCGAACGCTCGTTTATTTGAGCACGAGGCATTCCAAGTTGACGCAACACATCAAGAGCTTGCTCTATTTTTTCCTGCGCTTTCAACGGGTCAGCGATTTTTCCTTTCGTCATAAGATCTAACTCCCTGTTAATAATTTCGTCAATTTGGTTCTGTTTAAGCACTTCATCATCGAACTCAGTACCCATTTTTCGCAATACTTGCATTGATGGATAATGAATTGATCTTAAATCAGAGGCATTTACCTGAGTATGCCCACCAAACTGACGGTAATACTTATCCAGCAAAGTGCAATTCAGATAGACATAAAGCCCTCGGGCGAGATCCGCATCCATACCCTTCTTCTGAATATGGAAGACATTGGTTTTATTATCGAAACCGATCAACTCGCCAGGAAGTGAGGAGTCATATAATGTTGCGACAATGCGACGCTTTTCCTCTTTGCTGCTAAATCTTTTTAAAATCAGGAAGTAGCCCTGGTTTTTCCATAACCAGGGACGTGATGATTCGGAAACCCTAATTGCATTAGGTTTTTTCCCATCAAGGGGCCAATTCACTTTGCCGTTCAAATGCTGAGGAAAAAGTAGCGGCACTGACCCGGAGTCCATTCTTTCTCTGAGGTCATTTTTAAGGCGAAAGTCAACTACCGGCCCAGTACTAACCTGAACATTAAGCTCGTCCAGAGTTGTTGTAAAAGGGGATAATCTCTCGATTATGTCCTGTTCTCTGGGACTTGCAGCGATATGAATGAACTTTTGTTTGTCTGCTGGGTTAACTATTTTGTCTATCGACACCTTGCGCTGCGTCATATCGGTGGCCGTGATTTGCCCGGATTCTTCATCAAGATGAAAATCTGACGTTGGGCTGGAGGTGATAATAACCTGCCCCTGCGGAACGCCTTTAACACAGTGAATGATGATATTTTCTTGAAGCACTTCATCCTCAGCAAAAGCCGCATTACGGGAGTCGAAAATGTGGATGTGCTTGATGGACGTTTCAGAGAGTAAAAGCTCGCGGAAAGGCTGATAGTAAGGGCCATTACAGAAAGAGCGTGGAATAATCGCCACTAATTCTCCTCCCTTTTTCAGCTGTTTCAAAGCTAACGCCACAAACCCAGAGTATAGGTTGACCGTTTCTATGCCTGCATTGCGTAAAGAGGCCCGGTGAGCGCTCGACGAGAGAATTTTTTTATAAGGGGGATTCATAATCACATGGCTATAAGTCCCTGGCTCTTCACTGGTCGAAATATTTTTAGCCAGACTTGCCTCAAGTATGTAATCTACCTTACTAATTTTATGGGTTAATTTTCCATTTGCAGCCTCATCACAGGCTTTCAGTGTCTTGCTAAGATACGGAAGCATCACTTCTGCAATGTCGATGGCGTCGAGCTCCATCTTGTCGACATCAAGGCGCAACGCTCGTTCTACGAACGCCGCAGAGAGCGACCCCACTCCGCAGCCTGGATCGAGTAGCTTGATGTCACCTTTTATGTCGTCAAACAGGCTTGCCATGAACAGACAAATCGGAGCCGGGGTCATAAACTGACCGAGTGCAGATTTTGTCTTTGGATTTAACAGCTTATTCGCTTCTTTTCTATGCTGATCAGCCAGTTCCAACAAGCGCATCATATTTCCACTAGGTAACAAAAAAGTTCAAATTGCATACTGCTCCTGTGTCATCCGGAACAATATTAAGAGTCAGAATGCGTCACATGCCGACAATGTTACTACAAACAGAGCAGCGATCAGGATATCTTTAGTCCGTCAAAGGCCGCTTTGCCGATCGCCAGCCTAGCCTGCGCCACCGCTAATGGTAAACCCAGCGTCAACAGTCCGTAGCTGTTCAACGGTTGCTTTACCGATTCTGCTATCCTGGCGTGTAATACAGACTTCATTTAACTGAAATAATAATGTCATAAACCTGTAATAATAGACTGTCATTTTATTTTCCGATGCCTTTATTCTGTCATAAGCTAAAAAATATATATCTGGATAACAAACTTATCTTCGTGTATTAAATTAAACACGTGTTCCGAAAGGATGTGACAATCATGGTTACTGCGGTTTTAAACGTTAAAATTGATGAAGCGCTAAAAGAAAGACTTCGCCACTATGCGGAAGACAATAATGAGAATTTAAGCGTGACCACAGAGAAACTGCTGCTGCTGGCATTTGAAGCAGTAGAAGAGGCGGGAGTATCGGAAGAGGATGTTGATAATCAGCATACGGAAGAAGAGAGCGTAACTCCATTTACTCCTAAAGAAATCAAAGCACTACGTAAACTTCTGAAGAAGAGAAAATGAAACAACAACTATCGACTGCCAGTGACTACAACGAGGCCTGCAATCTGTTACGTTCCGGCTACGTGAAACATGTTCGTCTTGGCTGGAATGTAGGAAGTGATGAGTTCTTTCGTATTGCGTCTGACTGGTGTGATACCGGTGCAAAAATAAAGAAAGAAGGGGATAATTTCATTATTTCGCTGAAAGGCTTCCCGATTCCACCTCAACATTAAGTTGTTCTTCATGAAAACTGCTGACTGCATGCGATACAGTCAGCAGTTTTTATTGTTTCTGGCGAATAATTTACACCAGGCTCCGTTTTACTGGCGCTACACTTTTATTTAATGCACGCCACAGCGGTTTGATCCGCAATAATGCCTCTTCAAGTTCTGGTGAACTGAGTGAGAAGGGCATACGCAGGTAGCGGTCAAACGCGCCTGATAGTCCAAAACGCGTGCCGGTGCCCATAATGATGCCTGTCGTTTCGGCGCGTGCCGCCAGCTGTGTCGCCAGCATGCCGGGTAATTCAATCCAGTATGAAAGCCCTCCCTCCGCTTCCTGAAACCGCCATTCGGGGAAATGTTCCCGCAGCATCTGGCCGCAGCGGTCGCGCCGTTCTGCCAGCATTTGCCGCCGGGCAGGCAGGAAGGTTGCACTGTTTTCGATAAGCCACAGCGTGGCCAGCTGTTCCAGCACCGGCGAGCCCAGATCCAGCGTGTCGCGCGTTTGCGCGAGGGTGGCGATAGTGCGTGACGAGGCGCGGATCCAGCCGAGACGCAGCCCACCCCAGAAGCTTTTACCTGCGGAACCCAGCGTCATCACCGTGGCCTCCGGGTTAAAGGCGGCCAGCGGCGGCGGCGGGGGAACATCGAACCAGAGATCGACCATGGTTTCATCCACCACCAGCGTGGTGCGGGTCTGCGCGGCGATGTCGGTTATGGTCTGGCGCGTCACGGCATCCATGCAACGTCCGGTCGGATTATGAAAATCCGGCATCAGATAGGCCAGACGCGGGGCTGTCTGGGCAAGCGTTGCGGCAAAACCGTCGGTATCCCAGCCCGTTTCAGGCAGCGAGACGCCCACGGGCCGGCATAGCGCCCCCTGAATAGCGGCTATCGCCAGCGGGTAGGTGGGATGATCCACCACCACGCGATCCCCGGGACCGGTCATCATTCTTAAGATCAGGGCGAAGCCGCTGACGGCGCCGTTCACCACCATCACTTCGTCTGCCCGGGTGGGCAGACCGCGTGCGGTGTAGCGGGCGGCGATAGCTTCACGCAGCGCCGGAAGCCCAAGCTGATCGTACCCGGTCAGCGCCAGATTCGGCGTGATGGCCGTCAGCGCGTGGGCGTAGGCCTGGTGGATCTCTGGTTCCGCGTTGAGTGCGGCGGTTGAGAGATCCAGCGCCGCGCTGGCAGTAGAAAGCGTGGGCACGGCGCGGCGGTCTGGCAGGATCGCCCGCGAACCGCTGCCGTGACGGCTCTCCAGATAACCCTCTTCCCGCAGATGCGCCAGCGCGCTGCTGATGGTGGTGCGGCTTACGCTCAGAGCGGCGGCCAGTTCCCGCTCTCCGGGCAGGCGCGTGTTTAACGCCAGCCTGCCATCCAGAATTAACAGGCGTAACGCGTCAGCCAGCTGGCGCCACAGCGGGGTGCGGGAAGAGGCTTGCTGCCAGTGCCCTAACAGGCGTACCAGAGACTGGCTTCCAAAACGACGTGATGACATATGCAGTCCACTATTTGAAAACTGGACATTAATCATAGTGCCATTTTCACCGAAGATGGAACCTGGTTCTTCGGAGAAGAGAAAATGGTACGTCGTCTGGTACAACTTTATGTCGGTTTAGGCCTGTACGGGCTTTCAACCGCGATGTTTATTCGTTCGGATCTGGGTGTCGACCCGTGGGATGTCTTTCACCTTGGCGTCGCCATCCAGACCGGGATGAGCATCGGCACGGTGATTATTTTAACCGGGGCCGCGGTGCTGCTGCTGTGGATCCCGCTGCGTCAGCTGCCGGGACTGGGTACTATCAGTAATGTGATTTGTATTGGTCTGGCGGCCGATGCGTCAATGGCGCTGATCCCTGAGCTCACCTCGCTGCCCGTGCGCATCACCCTGCTGGTTTCCGGCATTGTGGTTAACGCCCTTGCCACCGGGATGTATATCGGCGCGGGTTTTGGCGCAGGCCCGCGCGACGGTCTGATGACCGGCATACATGCCCGGCTGGGCTGGTCGATCCGCAGCGTGCGTACCGCGATCGAGGTGACCGTGTTGATCGTCGGCTACCTCCTCGGGGGAGCGTTTGGCGTTGGAACCGTACTGTATGCATTAACCATCGGCCCGCTGATCCAGCTCTGTTTGCCGTGGTTTCGTCAGGGACCGCGCATTCAGAAAGCCGCGCGGCCGGAGCGGATTGTTTAATTTTGCGAAGCGCTCACAGGCTATGATGGCGTAACTGTGTCAGAATAGAGACTTCTCTTTTTACGACGCCAGAATGTATGAAAGCGATCACTCTTTATGACGTTGCCCGCGTGGCGGGCGTTTCCTATCAGACCGTTTCCCGGGTGATTAACGACGCAGAACACGTTTCTGCCCGTACGCGGGAAAAGGTCCGGCAGGCCATGGCGGCGCTACACTATGTGCCTAACCGTGGCGCGCAGCAGCTGGCCGGGAAACGTACCCGCACGCTGGGGCTAATGACCAGCGATCTGGCGCTGCATGCGCCGTCGCAAATCGCCTCAGCTGTAAAATCCCGGGCAGTGGAGCAGGGGGCTAGCGTACTCATCTCCATGGTGGAGCAACCCGCGCAGTGTCAGGCTGCTTTGCAGGAATTACTGGCGCAGCGCGTGGAGGCGCTGCTGGTGAACGTTCCGCTGGAAGATGCACAGGCAGAAATGCTTCAGGAAATGGCCTCGCCGACCCCGGTTCTTTTTCTCGATGTTTCCCCCACAGCTCGGGTTAACAGCCTTGTTTTCAATGCCGAACAGGGCGCTGGCCTGGGGGCAGAGCATCTGCTTTCGCTGGGGCACCAGCGAATTGCGCTGCTCGCCGGGCCGGAAAGTTCTGTCTCTGCCCGGGCTCGTCTGGCGGGATGGAAAACCACGCTGGCCCGGGCCGGCGTGGAGGCGTTTGCGGTGGCGCAGGGCGACTGGAGCGCGGCCTCGGGCTATGAGAAAGGGCATCAGCTCCTGGCGGGCGCGCAGCTGCCGGAGGCGATCCTCGTCGCTAACGATCAGATGGCGCTTGGCGTTTTACGCGCCTGTGCGGAAAAAGGCGTTGCGGTACCGGGGCAGATCTCGGTTGTCGGGTTTGATGATACGGCTGACAGCGCGTGGTTTTCACCTCCGCTCACCACCGTTCGGCAGGCGTTCCGCGAGGCCGGTGAGCGCAGCGTGGAGTGGCTGATGGCACCTGACCATCACGACGAATGCTGGCAGGAACAACTTCCCGTTACGTTGATAGTACGTCATTCCACCGCGCCGCGCGCCGCACAGCAGGCCGATCGTGAAGATCTGGCGCAACAGCTCAGAACGCTGGCGCTGCTGGCGGAGAAACTGGCGCGCAGCTAGCACTTTTGTGATCGTGCTCGCCTGGTGACGATCAAAGTCTTTACCGCCACCGTTTACCAGGGCATGTTGGCTGAAATTGTGAGCGCTTCGCGAAGAGGTTGATATGTCTTCTACATTACCGCTGACCCTCAGCGCACTTCTGGCGCGTCGTGACTGGGAAAACCCGGGCGTGACGCAGTGGAATCGTCTGGCTACACACGCGCCTTTTCATAGCTGGCGCGATGAAACCTTCGCCCGCGAGGATAAACTTTCGCTAAGCAAGTGTCTGCTTAACGGCGTCTGGCGATTCAGCTTTTTCCCGGCGCCAGAGCAGGTTCCCGAGGCATGGATAACGGACGATCTGGCTGACGCCGTTGAGATGCCCGTGCCGTCGAACTGGCAGATGGAGGGATTTGACACTCCCATCTATACCAACGTCACCTATCCGATAAATGTGAACCCGCCGTATGTTCCGGCTGAAAACCCAACTGGTTGTTACTCGCTCACATTTGAGATGAATGACGCCTGGCTGTGCAGCGGGCAAACCCGCATTATTTTTGACGGGGTGAATTCAGCTTTTCATCTGTGGTGTAACGGCCAGTGGGTGGGCTATTCGCAGGACAGCCGTCTGCCTGCGGAGTTCGATCTTAGCGCGGTGCTGCGACCGGGGCAGAACCGTCTGGCGGTGATGGTGTTACGCTGGTGCGACGGAAGCTACCTGGAAGATCAGGACATGTGGCGGATGAGCGGCATTTTCCGTGACGTCTCGCTGCTGCACAAGCCGGAAACGCGAATTGCCGATTATCAGATCGTGACCGATCTGAATGCCGAATGCGATCGGGCGATACTCCGGGTTGACGTTGCGCTGGAAGGCTCACGCTACGCCGAATGCGAGGTGGCGTTTACCCTGTGGCGTAACGGCGAAGCCTGCGCGCAAACCACGCAGCAGCCCGGATCGGCCATCGTGGACGAACGTGGCAGTTGGGCAGAACGGCTCACGGTGGCGATCCCCGTGAACGCTCCCGCGCTGTGGAGCGCTGAAACACCGGAATGCTATCGGCTGACAATGTCGCTTCGGGATGCGCAGGGTAACGTGCTGGAGACTGAAGCCTGCGATGTCGGTTTCAGACGCGTCGAAATCAGCAACGGCCTGCTGAAGCTTAACGGCAAACCGCTGCTGATCCGCGGCGTGAACCGTCACGAACATCATCCTGAGAAGGGGCAGGTGATGGATGAGGCGACCATGCGCCGCGACATCGAACTGATGAAGCAGCATAACTTCAACGCCGTGCGCTGCTCGCATTATCCGAACCATCCTCTGTGGTACACGCTTTGCGATCGCTACGGCCTGTACGTGGTCGATGAGGCGAATATTGAAACCCACGGCATGGTGCCGATGAGCCGCCTGGCGGACGATCCGCGCTGGTTGCCTGCCATGAGCGAACGCGTAACGCGTATGGTGCAGCGGGACCGGAATCATCCGTCCATCATCATCTGGTCCCTGGGGAATGAGTCCGGGCATGGGGCGAACCACGATGCGCTGTACCGCTGGCTGAAAACCACCGATCCCACGCGGCCGGTGCAGTACGAAGGCGGCGGCGCGAGTACAGCCGCTACCGATATTGTCTGCCCGATGTATGCCCGCGTCGATCAGGATCAGCCGTTCCCGGCGGTGCCAAAGTGGTCGATTAAAAAGTGGATCGGCATGCCGGACGAAACCCGTCCGCTGATCCTCTGCGAGTATGCCCACGCGATGGGCAACAGCTTTGGCGGCTTTGCCAGCTACTGGCAGGCATTCCGCAGCCATCCCCGTTTGCAGGGCGGGTTTGTCTGGGACTGGGTCGATCAGGCGCTGACGAAAAAAGCGGAAGACGGCACGGCATTCTGGGCCTACGGCGGCGATTTTGGCGATAAGCCCAACGACCGTCAGTTCTGCCTCAACGGACTGGTGTTTCCCGATCGCACTCCGCATCCCGCCCTTTACGAGGCGCAGCGTGCCCAGCAGTTCTTTACCTTTATGCTGGTGAGCACCGCTCCGCTGGTCGTCGAGATCCAGAGCGAATATCTGTTCCGTCATACTGACAACGAATATCTGCGATGGTCGGTGGCGCGTGACGGTGCGGTATTGGCCTCCGGCGAAATACCCCTTTCTGTTGCGCCTCAGGAGACGCAGCGCGTTGAGATCCCGCTGCCTGAGCTTGACGCTGAGCCGGGCGAGGTCTGGCTCAACGTGGAGATCGTTCAGCCGCAGGCCACGCCGTGGTCGCCGCCCGGCCACCGTTGTGCCTGGGATCAGTGGCCGCTCCCGGCTCCGCTGTACCTTGCGCCACCGAAAGCAGGCGGAACCCCTCCGCAGCTAACGGTGCAGGACGAGGCGCTGGACATTACTCATCAGCAGCAGCGCTGGCAGTTTAGCCGTCTCACCGGAAACCTGGCCCAGTGGTGGAACGAGGGCGCTGAAACGCTCCGTTCCCCGCTAACGGATAACTTCACCCGCGCGCCGCTGGACAATGACATTGGCGTCAGCGAGGCGACCCGCATCGATCCGAACGCGTGGGTGGAACGCTGGAAAGCGGCAGGGATGTATGGGATGTCCGCGCGCCTCCTCCAGTGTGAAGCGGAGCAGCATGCCCGTGAGGTGGTGGTGACCACGCAGCACGTGTGGGAGCATCAGGGTAAAGCGCTGTTTATCAGCTGCAAGCTCTGGCGGATTGATGACCACGGGGTGCTGCACGGTGATGTGCAGGTGACGGTGGCGTCTGACATTCCTGAGCCCGCTCGCGTGGGCCTGAGCGTTATGCTGGCGGATATCCCGGAAACGGTGCGCTGGCTGGGGCTAGGCCCGCTGGAGAACTATCCGGACAGAAAACTGGCGGCGCAGCAGGGGCGTTGGGCGTTACCGCTGGAAGAGATGCAGACGCCGTATATCTTCCCGACGGAGAACGGTTTGCGCTGCGACACCCGCGAGCTGACGTTTGGCTCCCATCAGTTGCAGGGACAGTTCCATTTCTCCCTGAGCCGTTATAGCCAGCGGCAGCTGCATGAGACAACGCATCAGCACTTGCTGCGGGAAGAGGCTGGCTGCTGGTTGAATCTTGATGCGTTTCACATGGGCGTAGGGGGGGACGACTCATGGAGCCCGAGCGTAGCCCCGGCCTTCATTCTGCAAAACCGCCGGCTGCGCTACACGTTTAGCTGGCAGCAGAACGGCTGAGCCGACACGTGCGGCCACTGCCGTGGCCGCAATGCTTATCTCAGGATCCCGCTTGCGCCGTGAATGCTCATATAAATCCCGACTACCGCGATCAGTGCCGCTGAGATCCACGGCGCCTTGCGCGAAAAGGCGCTAAAGCCGGGCCAGCGCTTCGCCGCATGTTTCATGCTTAATGCGGCAATTGCGCCAGAGGCGACGAGAGTGAGCGCCAGTCCGATACTGAAACTGAACACCAGCGTGGCGCCGAGCGCGAAATGTTTCAGTTGCAGGCAGATCAGCAGCACCGTAATGGAGGCCGGACAGGGGATAAGCCCACCGGTCAGGCCGAATAGCGCGATTTGCCCGGTGGTGACCTCTTTACCGTTGAAGCGTCGGTTAATGTCCTGGGCGTGTGCGCGCTGGTGGGCATCCTGCCACTCCTCTTCAACCAGAGGAGACGTGTGGTCGTGATGATGCGCGTGGTCGTGATGATCATGATGGTGATGATGATCATCATGGTGGTGATGCGGCTGGCTCTCATGCCAGGTTCGCCACGCCATCCACAGGGCGATCAACACGATCAGAACCCCGGAAATCAACTGAAACCAGGGCTCAGAAGTATCTGCATCCCATCCCCGACCAAACCATAATCCCGCCATCGCAATGATCCAGACGACCGCCGTATGAGACAGCGTTGCGGACAACCCAAGCAACACAGCCTGTTTCAGCGTACCGCGGATCGCCACAATGAAAGCCGCCATCATTGTTTTTGAATGGCCTGGCTCAAGGCCATGGAGCGCGCCAAGCAGGATGGCGCTGGGGACAAACAGCCAGGCGTTACCCTGCTGTAGAAGAGAAGAAAAATCGTTCATTGAACATTCCGGGGTGGAAAACATGCCGAGAATACTACTCCCCCCCAGTAGTATAATACTACCCCCCAGTAGAAAAATACCCAGGGGGAGTAGAGCGTGATATGCTTTTTACGCCACCAAAGAGGAGCTAAGCGATGTCACACACAGTTCGTGATAAAAAGAAGTTATTGACCCGCCTGAAAAAAATTCAGGGGCAAAGCGCTGCGCTGGAAAAAATGCTTAACAGCGATCATGAATGCGCCGAGGTGTTACAGCAGCTGGCGGCGATCAGGGGCGCGGTAAACGGTATGATGATGCAAGTGATTGAGGGGCATTTAACCGATCACGTGGTGAAAGAGCCAGAGGAAGCGCAGCGCGAGGCCGATCTCGGGGTCGTGATGCAGGTGATCAAATCGTACCTTAAGTAATGTGCTTCTCCAGGTTGTGCCCGGCCCAGAGAATGAAATCCTCTTTATGCAGCGCCTTGCTGAAATACCAGCCCTGGCCGTACTGCACGCCGTGGCGATGCAACCATTCGATCTGCCCTTCAGTTTCAATGCCTTCTGCGACCATCGCCAGTTTAAGCGATTTGGCCATTTCGATGATGTGGGGAGTCACGTTCTTGTACTCCAGCGCATCCACAAAGGATTTATCAATCTTCAGGGTATCGACATCCAGATCCTGCAAATAGCTCAGGCTGGAGTAACCCGTGCCAAAATCATCAATGTAGATAGCGTGTCCGGCGCGGCGAAACGCAGCGATGGCAGGCACGCTGACGGCGGGATCGGCAAAGCCGCGCTCGGTTAATTCAAGGGCGATCTGGCGCGGGTGGACGCCCCATTTGTTGAGCAACTGACTCAGCTGGCGAGGCAGCTCGGGGGACGTTAAATCCGATGGCGCAAGGTTGACAGAAATGTGCAGTTCCGGGTGATGATGCAGCCAGGCGCCTAAATCCTCAAACACCTTATTCACCACCAGCTGCGTCAGCGTTGAAATAAGCCCCGTCTGCTCAGCCAGCGGCACAAAGAGATTGGGCGACAGGTGACTGCCATCTGGCTGCGGCCAGCGCATCAGCGCTTCAGCACCCACCAGTTTTCCACTGCACAGCGCTACGATGGGCTGATAGTAAACCTCGATCTCCCGGTTGTTGATTGCGTCGATCAGGCGGTTACGCGGTGACAGCAAACGGCGGAGGATGCGCAGGACAATAAGGGCACCAGCCAGGCTTAGCAAGATGCCAGCCGGTAGCCAGATGATCAGCTGCTGGTGCCACGATTCCGCCAGCGGTTTTAACGACGCCCACGCGATCACCGTAAAACCCAGTTCGGGTACAGGTTTCAACACGTACATCGAGCCGTTGTATTGTACGCGCGTAACGTCCTGCTGCTCCTTAACGACAGAAAGAATATACGGGTCGACAATATTGCTTCTGGCAAATATCCGATGGGTTTCACTGCCCACCAGGGCGGCATCCATCGAAATTTCACCAAACGGGACAACATCCACAAGCGAGGCAGGATCAACCATCACCAGATAATGTCCTTTCCCCAGAACGGCCATATAGCGGTGAATGCCGAGGTCGTTTTGCGAGGTGAGCCACGCGCTATACCCGTCTGCGGTGATCCGCATCGGGGGCGGTAAGATCGCCGTATTACTGGATTGTTCAAGGGATGAGCAGAGCGGCTTCAGGTTATCGATATACATCACTTCCTGAATATAGCGCCATGAGAATTCAACCCGACGCATTTCGCGTAAATGCGGGGGAGTGCAGGGTGGGGCGTGGAATGTCTGTAGATGCGTGAGCGCCTGTTTTGCCTGCGCAACGACTCTGTCGGTACGGATCAGGACGCGCGAGGCATAGCTGTCCAGAGCGTCCACAAATTTATCCTCTGCCTGACGATGCGCCAGCCAGATACTGAGGCACACAGGGACCAGCACAGAGAAGATCAGTATGCCTGTTACCAGGCTGACCAGATGTCGGGTTCGCATGCTGCTTTATCCTTTCCATATGCCCACCTTGGGCCTGGAGTTTGCGCGCCAGAAGAAAAAGTTTTTTATCGCTAAATGATATAGTTATAGCATGTGACAGTCTCAGGCAGGTATCTGAATCAACCTTTCAAAAACAGGCTGTGCGTCACAGAGGTTGTTTTTGCAGTAAAGCTCAGATAGTATTTAGTTATGTTATAACAATACATGAAGGCCAGAGATGAAACCGAATATCCATCCAACCTATCGCACCGTTGTGTTTCACGACACCACGGCTAATGAATACTTTAAAGTCGGCTCAACAATTAAGACAGACCGTGAAATTGAGCTGGAGGGGAAAACGTATCCCTACGTTACCCTTGATGTCTCCTCTAAATCACATCCGTTTTATACCGGGAAGCAGAAGACCTTCTCGACGGATGGCAGCGCGGCACGCTTCCGCAAGCGTTTTGGTGGCTTTCTTGATGCGAAGCGAGGCTAATCATGCAGGTGCTGAACTCATTACGCAGTGCAAAACAGCGTCACCCGGATTGCCAGATAGTCAAACGCAAGGGACGCTTATACGTGATCTGCAAATCTAACCCGCGCTTTAAGGCGGTGCAGGGACGTAAAAAAAGACGCTAAACGCGCGTCTCTCGCCAGCTTTCCAGGGAGCTTTTCTGTTTGCCATCGGCGGTAAAATTGTCGGTGGCAAGCCAGCTTTCAAACGCGCTCGCCAGCGCTGGCCACTCTTTGTCGAGAATTGAAAACCAGTCGGTGTCCCGGTTTCGGCCTTTAATGACCAGCGCCTGGCGAAAACGCCCTTCAAACTGAAAGCCCAGACGCAGAGCCGCTTTGCGGGATGGTTCGTTCAGGCTGTTGCACTTCCATTCATAACGCCGGTAGCCCAGGGTATCGAACACGTACCGCATCAGCAGATACTGCGCTTCTGTCGACATGGGCGTGCGACTTAACAGTGACGAGAAGTGAACATGTCCCACTTCCACAACGCCGTTTTTAGGATCGATCCGCATCAGGGACAGCGTCCCGACAGGAGACTGGGTCTGGTTATCGATAACGGTAAAGTGGATGGGATCGGCTAATTCGCTTACGCTTGCCACCCATTCGGCAAACTCCTCTGCGGTGGCATCGGGTTCACGCAGCAGCCACGTCCAGCTTCGGGTATCTCCGGCCAGGGAATACGCAGAGAACAACGCCGGGGCATGCTCCACGCGCAGCGGCTCAAGCCGACAATAGCGACCCTGAAGTATCACCCGGGACGGGTGCGGGCGAGGCTGCCAGTCGAAAAGGCTTTCCCCTACAGCTTGTCCAAACTCATTGAATGTATTCATCTTTATTCCCGTCACATTGAAAAGATCTCCAGATTAATGAATTGCTGGTTCCTTAAAAAGAACCACCAGGCTATGTTTTTCTGGTACCACGAGGAGGAAAGATGAATATACCGGGTGATGAGCTTTACACCTTGATCCATGCTGCGCTGAAAAAACGTGGGGGAGAGACGCTCCAGCGTGCGCTCTATCTTGCTTTGCGGGAGGCCATACTGTGCGGAAGGCTCCGGTCCGGCAGCCATTTGCCCGGCTCGCGAACGCTGGCACAGCAGATCTCAGTGTCCCGAAACACCGTCAATGCCGCGCTGGACCAGCTCACGCTCGAAGGTTATTTGCTGCGTAGCCGCCAGGGTACGCGGGTGGGGCAATTCGCTCCTCGGACGATTACCCGGACATTACCGGACCCGGACGTCAGGCTGACAAAACGTGTCGCCCTGCTGCCCGCGCCTGTGCCGCGCGACACTCCGGTGATGGCGTTTACGCCGGGAACGCCTGCCATCAACTATTTCCCCTTGCCGCTGTGGCGGCGGTTGTACGATCGCGTCCTGCGCGAGGAGGGAAGCGCCCTGTTAGGGTATGGCGACCCGGCCGGCGAGCCGACGCTGCGGGCCGCCATTGCCCGCCATCTTGCGCTCTCCCGCGGCATTGACTGCGATGCCAGCCAGATAGTGATAACCGAAGGGGCGCTGGAGGGCGTCAATCTCTGCACGATGCTGTTAAGCGAGCCGGGGGATGTCGCCTGGGTGGAAAATCCCGGCTATAGCGGCGCCAAAAGCGCTTTTGTCAAAACCGGCCTGGCGATGACAGGCATACCGGTGGATGACGAGGGGATGTGCTGGGAAGGGCTGTCTGCGCCTTCACCCACGCTGATTTTTACCTCGCCATCGCATCAGTTCCCTTGCGGAAGCGTGCTCAGCGCGCGGCGGCGTCTGGCGCTGCTGGAACTGGCCCGGCAGCACAGCGCGTGGATCATTGAGGATGATTACGACAGCGAATTTCGTTATACCGGTGAGCCCGTCCCGGCGATGCTGGGAATGGTCAACAATGCGCCCGTTGTGTATCTGGGGACGTTCAGCAAAACGCTGTTTCCATCGCTCCGGATGGGGTTCATGGTGTTACCGCCAGCGCTGGCGAAGGCGGCGCGTCCGGCCATCGGCTCGCTGCTGCGCGGCGGGCATCGCGCTGAACAGCGCACCCTGGCGCTGTTTATTGAGGAAGGCCACTATGCACGACATCTTGCCGCCATGCGCCGCCTTTATCGTAAGCGTTACCGCCAGCTGCGGGAGGTGCTGAGCGCAGAGCTTCATACGCCGCACCGTGTTCTTGCCGGGGAAGGGGGAATACACCTGACGCTGGCGATTGACGGTATCGACGACCAGCGGCTGGTGGAGCAGGCGAGAGCGTTTCAGCTGGCACCCGCTGCGCTGAGCGGGTATTACCTTGAGACGAAGCAGGGGCAAACCGGTCTGGTTTTAGGTTACGGTAATACCTCTGCTTCGCAGTTTGCGCCGGGCATCCGACGTCTTCAGGCGCTCATTACACAGCAGTGGGGCGGGAAAGGGTAAAGACATCATAAAAAGAGAGCTGGCCCTTAGTGATGACCATTTTCTGCAACTTCTCTTTTTGCCCGGCTTCGACGGCCGGCGAGAGCAGGATATTGTCGATCAGCTCCTTCGGCACGTAGCGCGTGTTGTACCACTCCCCGTTGTAGCACACGCGGAAATCGAGTACGTCGATATCTTCATACCGGTAACGCGGATTGACGTCGAAAAAGAAAAACGCGTTAAACACCACGAACAGCACAACCAGTAGCCAGACGGAATCGACCAGTGTTTCAGACTTCAGCATGACGATAAGCGTTGCCAGCCAGGCGGCGTACATGGCGACGAACAATCCGGGGTGTTTGCGAATAAAGCTGATGCTAAAGCGCGGGCGATTGTCGCGCTTTTCGCGGGTATTGAGATCGTCGATGGTGGCGGTAAGCAGGCGCTGTATCTCTGTCATTTTTTGCCTTTATGATTGTTAAAAATACAGGTGATCTGCCTATTTTATGAGAGGGGTTTATGCGATGAAAGTAACAGTTATGCCAGGAAAAAGCATAACAGTTACTCAGGATGCACTTAGATCATTTTAATGATTTTCGCCGGATTCCCGCCCACTACCGCATTGGCCGGCACGTCTTTGGTCACTACCGCGCCGGAAGCGATAACCGCATTATCGCCAATGGTCACGCCTGGATTAATCACCGCGCGTCCGCCGATCCAGACATTATCACCAATGGTGACCGGTTTACCGTACTCCAGCCCGCTGTTACGTTCGGTCGCATCCAGAGGATGCGTGGCCGTATAAATGTGCACTCCCGGCGCAAGCATACAGTTATCGCCAATGCGGACAGGGCAGACGTCCAGCATGACGCAATCGAAGTTAGCGTAAAAATTGTTGCCCAGATAGATGTTATACCCGTAGTCGCAGCGGAAGCTTGGCTCTATATAGGCACCTTCGCTTTGACCCAGCAGGTCAGCTAATAAGGCGCGACGTTCGGCCTTCTCATCGGGTGCGGTATGGTTATAGCGGTGAACAAGATGACGCGCGCGTAAACGGTCAGCCCTCAGCGTGTCATCGCCAGGGCGGTAATATTCACCTGCAATCATCTTCTGTTTTTCTTCACTCATGGGAACCTCTCTGGAATCGTTTTACGCAGCGTAAAGAGGATTAACCAGAAAGGGAACGTTCCCTAAAAGTGGCTGTGACGGGAGTCACAACATTCTTGCGCATAAATACGTTTTATACGGGAACCTGGCGTTTGCATTTGAAGCGTAATTCGAAAGGTAAATTCAGCTTAACAACGGGCGTAATGCCTTTACAGTCTCTCTTCAACGATTAACGAACAAATTTCCACACCGAAGAGGGGATCTTGTCATACAGTTTATTCATGGTCAGCTCAGCAAGACGATGGTCGGCAGCTGAATAAAATACCGCCAGTTCATTATCAGACAGCTCGTATTTATTTTTCTCAATAACTCGTTCAAGGGTGTCAATTGACTGGCAGCGTCGCAGGCGCATCAAATAATCGACTTTTGTTAATGGTTTATCAGACATAAATTCACCTTAGTAATTGTAATAATTTTAACAGGAAAGACTAACCGGATTAGCTCTGCTGACATTAGTGAAGCAGCGAAATAGACGGTTTCCTGATTTACGCCATTTCTGCAAATCCTGTGCGTTAATGCCGTAGCTGCTGAACAACATAAAGGTGTCGTCCAGGTATTCATCAATTTGCTCTATCAACTTATTATCTTCATTGTACTTAATTTTATAATTAAGTGCGAAGGTGGCGATATGCTCGATCAGCTCGTTAAGCTGTAAATTGATAGCAGACGTTGGATCGTTCACCCAGCCATGGTTACTTTCTTCAAGATTGGCAAGGCAGTCATGGTACAAGGATTCGCAGAGAAATTTCAACTGCGCGATATCATGCCTTTTTGGCGAGTACTCGTCCATAGCGCATCCCCTTCTGAGTGATTTTTTACTCACCGAACATCATGTCGGGATGGATACAACTTGCTTAGCCACACGGGAGCTGTGTTCCTGATAACTCTAACTATAAGCCACTCTGATCAAGATTTCACCGCGCTATTACGAAAAATTACAATTAAATCGTTACTGTTCGAGCCTTTACGCAAATCTACCTTTTGCAGCGAACGCGTTAATCAATAAAAAAGACGATTTTTATCGGTTCCTTAGAATTCATTGAGTTAGCGCAAAGTTTCATGTGAAGTCCGAAACCAGATATCTTCAGATATTTTCCATTGCTTAGGAATAGTCCGAATAATTTACGTCACGAAATGATAATAAAAGAATGCTGAGTTCCTGGTGTAAGTTATCGGCCTATTATGATAGGCCTTATTAAAAAAGAGGAAAATAAATAGAAAGGCAATAGGTCTATTTTATGATTTTTTCTGAAAAAGAAAAAGGCCGCAAATGCGGCCTTTTTATCATGTGAAACCGGTATCAGTGATGTTCTACCGAATGATTGTGCTCAACGTCTTCATTCTTACGGCTGAAGCGGCGGCGAACCACCACGAAGAACACCGGTACGAAGAAGATCGCAAGAACGGTCGCGGTTACCATCCCACCCATTACGCCGGTACCTACTGCGTTCTGTGCGCCGGAGCCCGCGCCGGAGCTGATAACCAGCGGCATAACGCCGAGGATAAATGCCAGGGACGTCATCAGGATTGGACGCAAACGCATACGAACGGCTTCCAGCGTTGCTTCAATCAGGCCTTTTCCTTCTTTCTCCATCAGATCTTTGGCGAATTCGACGATTAGTATCGCGTTCTTCGCCGACAAGCCAATGGTTGTCAGCAGGCCCACCTGGAAGTAAACGTCGTTGGTCAGCCCACGGAACGTTGCGGCAAGCAGCGCACCGATAACCCCCAGCGGAACCACCAGCATAACGGAGAATGGAATCGACCAGCTCTCATACAATGCCGCCAGACACAGGAACACCACAATCAGTGAAATGGCGTACAGGGCAGGGGCCTGGTTACCGGACAGACGTTCCTGATAGGACATGCCGGTCCAGTCGTAGCCGACACCCGCAGGCAGTTTGCTAGCCAGTTCTTCCATCAGGTTCATGGCTTCACCGGTGCTTCGGCCCGGCGCTGCCTGACCGAGGATTTCCATCGATGGCAAGCCGTTATAACGCTCCAGACGCGGTGAACCGTATTCCCAGCGCGAGGTTGAGAAGGCGGAGAATGGCACCATCTGGCCATCGCTGCCGCGAACATACCAGTTGTTGATATCGTTCGGCAGCATACGGTATTGCGCTTCGGACATCACGTAGACTTTCTTCACGCGACCACGGTCGATGAAGTCGTTGACGTAGCTGCCACCCCAGGCTGCACCCAGCGTGGTATTAATGTCGCTGATGGAAACACCCAGCGCCTGCGCTTTTTCCTGGTCGATATCGATCTTGTACTGCGGCGTATCTTCCAGACCGTTAGGGCGAACGCCCACCAGCAGGTCAGGGTGTTTTGCCACCTCGCCAAACAGCTGGTTACGCGCCTGAGTCAGTTTTTCGTGGCCCAGACCGCCCTGGTCAATCAGCTGGAAGTCGAAGCCGGTCGCCGTACCCAGTTCAACAATCGCTGGCAGGTTAAAGGCGAAGACCATCGCATCTTTAATCTGTGAGAAGGTGCCCATCGCGCGGCCGGTAATGGCTTCTACCTTGTTCTCTGCGCCCGGACGTTCAGACCAGTCTTTCAGAGAAACGAAGGCGATACCGGTGTTCTGACCACGACCCGCGAAGCCAAAGCCGTTAACCGCAAACACGGATTCGACGTTGTCTTTCTCTTTGGTCAGGAAGTAGTCGGTCATCTCATCCAGCACCTTTTGCGTACGCTCTTGCGTCGCACCGGCCGGAAGCTGCGCCATACTCAGGAACACGCCCTGATCTTCATCTGGCAGGAACGAGCTTGGCAGACGAACGAACAGGAAAGCCATGCCCACCACGATGATGATATAGAGCAGCAGGTAACGACCGGTGCTGCGCAGGATATTACCCACGCTGTCGGTGTAGTGGTGCGTACTCTTATCAAACATGCGGTTGAACCAGCCGAAGAAGCCTTTATGCTCGCCGTGACCGCCTTTCTGAATCGGCTTCAGCATCGTCGCGCACAGGGCTGGCGTCAGGATCAGTGCAACCAGTACCGACAGCGCCATCGCCGAAACAATGGTGATGGAGAACTGACGGTAAATCGCACCGGTAGAGCCACCAAAGAAGGCCATCGGGATAAATACCGCAGACAGTACCATCGCGATACCGACCAGCGCGCCCTGGATCTGGCCCATTGATTTACGGGTTGCTTCCTTCGGCGGCAGGCCTTCTTCCGCCATGACACGCTCGACGTTTTCGACCACCACGATGGCGTCATCCACCAGCAGGCCGATGGCGAGCACCATCCCGAACATCGTCAGGGTGTTTATCGAGTAGCCAAATATCGCCAGCACCGCGAAGGTCCCGAGCAGTACAACCGGCACGGCGATGGTTGGGATCAGCGTTGCGCGGAAGTTTTGCAGGAACAAGTACATCACCAGGAAGACGAGAATGATCGCCTCAACCAGGGTTTTCACCACTTCGTGAATCGAAATTTTAACGAATGGCGTGGTGTCATACGGATAAACGATTTTCAGACCTGACGGGAAGAACGGTTCCATCTTCTTCAGTTCTGCACGGATAGCCGTCGCGGTGTCCAGGGCGTTCGCGCCCGTCGCCAGTTTGATACCCAGACCGGAAGCCGGTTTACCGTTGAACTTCGCAATGATGTCGTAGTTCTCACCGCCCAGCTCAACCTTCGCCACGTCACGCAGGCGAACCTGCGAACCGTCCTGATTCACCTTCAGCAGAATTTTGCTGAACTCATCGGCGGAGGTCAGACGCGTTTGCGCGATGATCGACGCGTTAAGCTGCTGGCCTTTCACCGGCGGTGTACCACCCAACTGACCGGCGGCAACCTGGGCGTTCTGCGCTTTAATTGCGCTGATAACGTCAACCGGCGTCAGCTGGAAGTTGTTCAGTTTATTCGGATCCATCCAGATACGCATCGCGTACTGGGAACCGAACAGCTGAACGTCACCCACACCAGACGTACGGCTGATGGCGTCCTTCATGTTGGCGCCCACGTAGTCGGAAATATCCTCCTGCGTCATGGTGCCGTTGGTGTTGATCACGCCGACAACCATCAGGAAGCTACTGGACGATTTCTCGACGCTCACGCCCTGCTGTTGTACTTCCTGCGGCAGCAGAGGCATCGCCAGCTGCAATTTGTTCTGCACCTGAACCTGTGCAATGTCCGCATCCGTACCGGATTCAAAGGTCAGGGTGATCTGAACCGTACCGGTTGAGTCACTGTTTGAGGACATGTACATCAGGTTATCGATACCGTTCATGTTCTGTTCGATAACCTGCGTAACCGTATCCTGCACCGTTTTGGCATCAGCGCCCGGATAGGTTGCGGAGATCGTCACTGCCGGCGGCGCAATCGTTGGATATTGCGCGACAGGCAGCTTCAGGATCGCAAGTCCCCCGGCCAGCATGATGATTATGGCGATCACCCACGCAAATATGGGGCGATCGATAAAGAAATTAGGCATGTCTTAACGGCTCCTGTTTAAGTTAAGACTTGGTTTGTTCTGACTGGCCAGCGGCCGACGCTTGTTGTTTGTCGTCAGATTTCACTTCCTGAGCTTTGACCTGCGCACCAGGACGAACTTTTTGCAAACCAGTAATAATTACGCGATCGCCATCTTTCAGACCTTCCGTTACCAGCCACTTGTCGCCAATCGCCTGCGTTGCAGTGATATTGCGTGTTTCGACTTTGTTATCGGCACCCACAACCAGTGCGCTCGCATCACCGCGTGGCGTACGGGTCACACCTTGCTGAGGAACCAGAATGGCGCTTGGGTTAGTCCCTTCCTCAAGACGGGCGCGTACGAACATACCGGGCAGCAGGGTTTTATCCGGATTGGGGAAAATGGCCCGGATGGTGATAGAGCCGGTGGTCTGATCGACGGTCACATCAGAAAATTCCAGTGTGCCAGTCTGTGAGAACTTGATACCGTCGTTGGTAACCAGTTCCACTTTGGCTTTACCGTTTTCCTGTTTCAGGGTGCCGTTAGCCAGCTCCTGTTTGAGACGCAGGAAATCGTTGCTGGACTGGGTGACGTCAACGTAGATCGGGTCGAGCTGCTGCACGGTGGCCAGCGCGTTGGTTTGACCGTTCTGCACCAGCGCACCTTCGGTGACGGCTGATTTACCAATGCGACCGCTGATAGGGGAGGTCACTTTGGTGTAGGCCAGGTTAATACGCGCGGTTTCTACCGCCGCTTTCGCCGCCACAACGGCTGCGTTGGCTTGCTGTGCATCGGCCAGGGCAGAATCGTAATCCTGTTGGCTGATGTACTGCGTGCCGAGCAGTTTCTTGTAACGATTCAACGTCAGCTGCGAGATTTTGGCTGCCGCTTCGGCTTTAGCCAGATCGCCCTTAGCGCTCTCATAAGACGCCTGATAGGTTGCTGGATCAATCTGATACAGAGACTCGCCTGCCTTGACATCACCGCCTTCGGTGAAGTTACGTTTCAGGATGATACCGCTCACCTGCGGACGCACTTCCGCAATGCGGTAGGCGCTGGTGCGGCCCGGTAGTTCTGTTGTCATCTGGAGAGGTTCGGATTTGAGCGTCACGACGCCAACTTCTGGCACCTGCTGAGCTCCTTGTTGAGCCTGTTTGTCGTCACATCCTGTAAGCGCTAAGCTGCCTGAGAGCATCAGAACGACCGCCAGAGGCGTTAACCCTCTGTTTTTGTTCATATGTAAACCTCGAGTGTCCGATTTCAAATTGATCAAGGGTCCTGAGTCTAAAAACCCATTGCTGCGTTTATATTATCGTCATGCTATGGTACATACATTCATAAATGTATGTAAATCTGACTCCTGTAAATTCATCAACGTATGGCACGAAAAACCAAACAACAAGCGCTGGAAACCCGACAACACATTCTGGATGTGGCAATGCGTTTGTTCTCACAGCAGGGTGTTTCGGCAACCTCGCTGGCACAGATTGCTCAGGCCGCGGGCGTCACGCGGGGAGCGATTTACTGGCATTTCAAAGACAAGTCCGATCTGTTTGGTGAAATCTGGGAGCTTTCAGAGTCCAGCATTAGCGATCTTGAGAGTGAGTATCGGGCAAAATTCCCTCACGATCCACTCTCAGTGTTAAGAGAAATTCTAGTATATATCCTTGAAGCGACGGTTGTTGAAGAGCGTCGTCGTCTGATGATGGAAATCATCTTCCATAAATGTGAGTTCGTTGGTGAAATGGCGGTGGTTCAGCAGGCGCAGCGCGACCTGTGTCTGGAAAGCTACGATCGCATCGAACAGGTCCTCACGGAGTGCATGCAGGCCAAAATGCTTCCTGCCACATTACTCACCCGCCGGGCGGCGATCCTGATGCGCAGCTATATTTCCGGCCTGATGGAAAACTGGCTTTTTGCTCCGGAGTCGTTCGATCTCAGGTCAGAGGCGCGCAGCTACGTCGAAATTTTTCTTGAGATGTGCCAGCTCTGTCCGACCCTTCAAAGTAAACTTAGCCCGCGCTCTGCCTGATCGGGCATGGGAAAAATCGTAGACCCTTTCCGTCGTACTATTCTGCTTCAGCCGGGCGTGATATCCTTCATGCCCGACTATTTCCGGTCATTTCTCACATCACATTCACAACTATGCTGCACATCAATCGCTCGCAACATCCTGTTCTGGCCCTGTTTTTGATCCTGCTGTTTTACTTTGCAGCCGCGCCGCTTTCATGGGCACGTGCAGACAACGGCAGTGACATTCCCACGCGTGCTGATGTTCAGTCGCAACTCGACACCCTGAATAAGCAAAAAGATCTCTCCGCCCAGGAAAAGCTCGTTCAGCAGGATCTGACGGAAACCCTGGAAACGCTGGACAAGATCGATCGCATCAAAGCCGAAACGGCCCAGCTACGGCAGAAGGTCGCTCAGGCGCCGGAGAACATGCGTAAGGCAACGGAGGCGCTGAGTGCGCTCAGCGACGTCGATAACGACGATGAAACCCGAAAAACGCTTGCCACGCTGTCGTTGCGCCAGCTTGAGTCGCGCGTGGCGCAGCTGCTGGACGATCTGCAAACGGCGCAATCCGATCTCTCAACCTACAACAGCCAGCTGGTTTCGCTGCAAACCCAGCCTGAGCGCGTGCAGAACGCCATGTACTCGGCGTCGCAACAGCTACAGCAGATACGTAACCGTCTGAATGGCATCACCGTGGGGGAAGGGGCGCTTCGTCCCACCCAGCAAACGCTGCTGAACATCCAGCAGACGCTGCTAAACGCGGAGATTGAACAGCAGCGTAAGAGCCTGGAAGGCAACACGGTGCTACAGGATGCGCTGCAAAAACAGCGTGACTACGTGACCGCGAATATCAACCGGCTTGAGCATCAGCTTCAGCTGTTGCAGGAAGCGGTGAACAGCAAGCGCCTGACGCTGACTGAAAAAACGGCGCAGGAAGCGGTTTCGCCAGACGAGACGGCCCGTATTCAGGCCAACCCGCTGGTGAAGCAGGAGCTGGAGATTAACCACCAACTGAGCGAGCGTCTGATTCAGGCGACTGAAAGCGGCAGCGCGCTGGTGCAGCAGAATATTAAGGTCAAAAACTGGCTGGATCGCGCTTTGCAGGCCGAGCGCAACGTCAAGGAGCAGATTGCCGTCCTGAAGGGCAGCCTGCTGCTGTCGCGCATTCTCTACCAGCAACAGCAGACGCTGCCGTCCGCCGACGAGCTGGAAGACATGACCAACCGCATTGCGGATTTGCGTCTTGAACAGTTTGACGTTAACCAGCAGCGCGATGCGCTATTCCAGAGCGATACCTTCGTTGCCAAAGTGGAAGAGGGCCATTCAGGTGAAGTGAACGCTGAAGTTCACGACGCGCTGTTGCAGGTGGTGGACATGCGCCGCGAATTGCTCGATCAGCTTAACAAGCAGCTGGGCAACCAGCTGATGATGGCGATTAACCTGCAAATCAACCAGCAGCAGCTGGTGAGCGTTTCTAAAAGCCTCCAGGAGATCCTGACCCAGCAGATTTTCTGGGTGAACAGCAATAAACCCATGGACTGGGACTGGTTTAAATCTTTCCCGGAAACGCTGAAATCCCAGATCAAAAGCATGAAAATTACCGTGAACTGGGAGAAAGCCTGGCCTGCGGTGATGATTGCCTTCCTGACGGGGCTGCCTTTGCTGCTCATCGCTGGCGTCATACGCTGGCGTTTGAAATGGCTGAAACAGTACCAGGCGAAGCTGGCCTCGGAAGTGGGGCAACTGCGTAACGACAGCCAACTGCACACCCCGAAAGCGATCCTGATCGATCTGATCCGTGCTCTGCCGGTCTGCCTGTTGATACTCGCCGTGGGCCTGATCCTGCTGACCATGCAGCTGAATATCAGCGATCTGCTGTGGGCGTTCAGCAAGAAGCTGGCGCTGTTCTGGCTGGTGTTTGGTCTGTGCTGGAAAGTGCTGGAAAAAGATGGCGTCGCCGTCCGCCACTTCAACATGCCGGAAAAACTCACCAGCCACTGGCGTCGCCAGATTGTGCGCATCAGCCTCGCGCTGCTGCCGCTGCACTTCTGGTCAGTTGTGGCGGAGCTTTCCCCGCTGCACCTGATGGATGACGTGCTGGGGCAACTGGTGATTATGCTGAACCTGCTGCTGATTGCCGTTCTGATGTGGCCAATGTGCCGCGACAGCTGGCGGGATAAAGAGTCCCACAATCTTCGTCTGGCTACCGTAACGGTACTGGCGATCATTCCTCTGGCGCTGATGGTGCTGACGGCGACGGGTTACTTCTATACCACGCTGCGTCTGTCCGGTCGCTGGATCGAAACGGTTTATCTGGTGATTGTATGGAACCTGCTGTTCCAGACCGTGCTGCGTGGTTTGAGCGTGGCGGCGCGCCGCATTGCGTATCGTCGTGCTGTTGCCCGTCGGCAGCATCAGGTGAAAGAGGGGGCTGAAGGGGCAGAGCCGCAGGAAGAGCCGACCATTGCTCTGGAGCAGGTTAACCAGCAAACGATGCGTATTACCATGCTGGTGATGATCGCCCTGTTTGCGGTGATGTTCTGGGCCATCTGGTCTGATTTAATTACCGTCTTCGCCTACCTCGACAGTATCACGCTCTGGCAATACAACGGTACCGAAGCGGGCGCTGCGGTAATGAAAAGCGTCACCATGGGCAGCCTGCTCTTTGCGCTGGTGTCGTCAGTGGTTGCCTGGGCGTTGATCCGCAACCTGCCGGGTCTGCTGGAAGTGCTGGTGCTCTCAAGGCTGAACCTGCGTCAGGGGGCGTCGTACGCTATTACCACCATCCTGAACTATGTCATTATTATTGTCGGGGCGATGACGGTATTCGGCTCGCTGGGCGTCTCGTGGGATAAACTCCAGTGGCTGGCGGCGGCGTTGTCGGTGGGTCTGGGCTTCGGCTTGCAGGAGATCTTCGGTAACTTTGTCTCTGGCCTGATTATCCTGTTCGAACGTCCGGTGCGTATCGGCGATACCGTCACCATCGGTACTTTCTCCGGGACCGTCAGCAAGATCCGCATTCGTGCGACCACCATTACCGACTTCGATCGTAAAGAGGTGATCATCCCGAACAAAGCGTTTGTGACCGAGCGTCTGATCAACTGGTCGCTCTCGGATACCACCACTCGCGTGGTGATCCGACTCGGGGTGGCCTATGGCTCGGATCTGGACAAGGTGAAAGAGGTACTGCTGAAGGCGGCAGCCGACCATCCAAAAGTGATGCACGATCCTGCGCCAGCGGTATTCTTCACCACCTTCGGGCCGAGCACTTTGGATCATGAGCTGCGCCTGTACGTACGCGAACTGCGCGATCGCAGCTACACCGTCGATGAGCTGAACCGCACCATTGACCGTCTGTGTCGTGAAAACGATATTAATATCGCCTTTAACCAGCTTGAGGTTCATCTGCGCAACGAGAAAGGCGATGAGCATACGGAAGTGAAGCGCGAGATTAAGGGGGACGACCCTACTCCCGCCTAATCTATTTCCCTCTCCCCTCTGGGGAGAGGGTAGGGTGAGGGGGAAGTTTCCCCTCAAAATCTCGTCGCACAATCTCCAGCGCTTTCAGCACCGTCTCCGCCGGGATCTCGTGATTTTCCAGCAGCATAATTAAATCGACGGCCAGCTTGACCTCGTCGGGGGCATTTTCCAGTGACATCAGTGGCTCCTGTTAACGGGTCAGGCGTTCAATGACGCGTTCAATCTCATCCAGCGCCTGACGGCAGCGGACGATGCGGCCTTCCAGCGCGCTGATTTCACGCATTAATAACTGCTGCTCTTCCAGCGTTTCGCTGGTGTTCAGGCGGGCTTCGCGCTCGCGCTTCATCTCAAACAGACGGCGCTCAAACTCCTGGTTCTCCAGCCGCTTGCGCTGCCATTTTCCGAGTCCCGGCGAGGCGCTGTCCCACGCCCGTAACGGCCAGGCGGCGATTTCCCGGTGCAGGGCGGTGATCTGCTCGGTAAGATGCTCCGCAAGCCACGCGACCTGTTCCTGCTGTTCACTCTCAACCGCGTGACGAAGCTCGTCGAGATTGGTCTGCGCTTCAGCAAGATAATCCTCAATGACGGTGCTGCGGGTGCGGAAGAGCTGTCGGTCAAAGCGCGGTTTCAGCGTGGCGTGGCCCATCAACGGCGTGGCCTGCGCCCGCAGCGCGATCAGCTGATTTTGCAGCCTCTCAAGAAGCAGTGCTGTTTTCAAGGCGCTCTCCAGTGGTAAAGTAGCCGTTCAGTTTGATAACGATTCGCATTATGCAGCGTACTATTTTAATCATCATTGGCTGGTTCGCGGTAGTGCTGGGCACGCTGGGTGTGGTTTTACCCTTGCTGCCGACCACCCCGTTTATCCTGTTGGCCGCCTGGTGCTTCGCCCGCTCGTCGCCGCGTTTTCACCACTGGCTTCTGTACCGCTCGTGGTTTGGCGGCTACCTGCGGCACTGGCAAAAACACCGGGCCATGCCGCCCGGGGCCAAGCCGCGCGCCATTGCCTTCATCCTGATCACCTTCGCCGTCTCGTTATGGCTGGTGAAAATGATGTGGGTGCGCATTCTGCTGCTGGCGATCCTGGTTTGCCTGCTGATCTTTATGTGGCGGATCCCCGTGGTTGATGAAAAGCAACAAAAGCACTGAAGCCTCATCATGGCGGTTGCAATTATGGCGCACAGCCAGTAAATTCGACCGTTTTCGAGCACAGGTGCGCCTGGTCAAAGGTTAAACAACTGTTACTTTGACCGACTCGTCGCGCGCCGTGAGTAACACTGTTTCATTTAGGCACAAACCGATGACCGCAACTGCACAGCAGCTTGAATATCTGAAAAATAGCATCAAAAGTATCCAGGACTATCCAAAACCTGGCATTCTTTTCCGCGATGTCACCAGCTTGCTGGAAGACCCGAAAGCGTACGCCCTCAGCATTGAACTGCTGGTTGAGCGTTATAAAAACGCCGGGATCACCAAAGTAGTAGGTACTGAAGCCCGTGGCTTCCTGTTTGGCGCACCGGTTGCGCTGGCGATGGGCGTGGGTTTTGTGCCGGTGCGTAAACCGCGCAAACTGCCGCGTGAAACCATTGCTGAGAGCTATGAACTGGAATACGGCACCGATCAGCTGGAAATTCACGTTGATGCCATCAAGCCAGGCGACAAAGTGCTGGTGGTGGACGATCTGCTGGCAACCGGCGGCACCATCGAAGCGACCGTGAAGCTGATCCGTCGTCTGGGCGGGGAAGTGACCGACGCGGCATTCATCATCAACCTGTTCGATCTCGGCGGCGAGCAGCGCCTGGAAAAACAGGGTATTACCAGCTACAGCCTGGTGCCATTCCCGGGACATTAATCCCGTATCTCACAACCTCGCTCAATGGGTGAGGTTGTGATAGCATTCCCCTCCATTAATTCACCTTCCAGCGTTGCAGAGCCTGCCCATGAGTTATCAGGTGTTAGCCCGTAAATGGCGACCACAAACCTTTGCTGACGTTGTCGGTCAGGAACATGTGCTGACGGCCCTGGCGAACGGCTTGTCGCTAGGTCGCATCCATCACGCCTATCTTTTTTCCGGCACCCGCGGCGTCGGTAAAACCTCTATTGCCCGTCTGCTGGCAAAAGGTCTGAACTGCGAAACCGGGATCACCGCCACCCCGTGCGGCGTGTGCGACAACTGTCGTGAGATCGAGCAGGGGCGTTTTGTCGATCTGATTGAGATCGACGCCGCCTCGCGCACCAAAGTGGAAGATACCCGCGATCTGCTCGACAACGTGCAGTACGCCCCGGCGCGCGGCCGCTTCAAGGTCTATCTGATCGATGAAGTGCACATGCTGTCGCGCCACAGCTTCAACGCCCTGCTGAAAACGCTGGAAGAGCCGCCTGCGCATGTCAAATTCCTGCTGGCGACCACCGATCCGCAAAAGCTGCCGGTCACGATCCTCTCGCGCTGCCTGCAATTCCATCTGAAGGCGCTCGACGTTGAGCAGATCCGCGCTCAGCTTGAGCATATCCTCGATGAAGAGAACATTGTCCACGAGCCGCGTGCGCTGCAACTGCTGGCCCGTGCCGCGGACGGCAGCCTGCGCGATGCGTTGAGCCTGACCGATCAGGCGATTGCCAGCGGTGACGGTAAACTCTCCACCGACGCGGTCAGTACCATGCTCGGCACGCTGGATGACGATCAGGCGCTGTCGCTTATTGAAGCGATGATTGCCGCCAACGGTGAGCGAGTGATGGCGCTCGTCAACGACGCCGCTGCCCGTGGCATTGAGTGGGAAGCGCTGCTTGTCGAGATGCTCAGCCTGCTGCACCGCGTGGCGATGCTGCAACTGTCTCCGTCGGCCATTGGCGCGGACATGGCGACCATTGAACAGCGGATGCGTGAACTTGCGCGCACCGTGCCGCCGGCTGACGTTCAGCTTTATTATCAGACGCTGCTGATTGGCCGCAAAGAGCTGCCTTTTGCACCGGATCGCCGGATGGGCGTTGAAATGACGCTGCTGCGCGCGCTGGCCTTCCATCCGCGCAAGCCATTGCCGGAGCCGGAAACGCCCCGGCAGTCCTTTGCGCCGGTAGCGCCGACCGCGGTAATGTCACCGCAGCAGGTGCCACCGCAACCGGCATCGCCGCCGCCGCAAAACGTGCCGCTGTCGGATGCCACCAGTTCGGTGCTTGCCGCACGAAGCCAGTTGCAACGTGCGCAGGGAGCAACCAAACCAAAAAAGAGTGAACCGGCAGCGCCTGCAAGAGCGCGGCCGGTGAACAACGCCGCGCTTGAACGACTGGCCTCGGTAACGGAGCGCGTGCAGTCGCGTCCGGCACCGTCCGCGCTCGAGCAAAAAGCCCCGGCGAAAGAAGAGGCATACCGCTGGAAGGCGACCACCGTTGTTGAAACGGTCAAGGAAGTGGTCGCCACGCCAAAAGCGTTGAAAAAGGCGCTGGAGCATGAAAAAACGCCGGAGCTGTCCGCGAAGCTCGCGGAAGAATCCATTGAGCGCGATGCCTGGGCCGCCGAGGTCAGCAAACTGCAACTGCCGAAGCTGGTGGAGCAGGTCGCGCTGAACGCCTGGAAAGAGCAGGACGGTAATCAGGTGCGTCTGCACCTGCGCCCTGGCCAGCGGCACCTCAACTCCCCTGGCGCGCAAAAGGCGCTGGCCGAGGCGCTTACCGCATTACAGGGTGTACCGGTTGAATTGACTATCATTGAAGATGATAATCCGGCGGTGAAAACGCCGCTCGAGTGGCGTCAGGCCATTTATGAAGAGAAGCTCGCGCAGGCGCGCGAGGCGATAATTGCGGATAACAACATCCAGACCCTGCGTCGGTTCTTCGACGCCGATCTGGATGAAGAGAGTATTCGCCCCATTTGATCGTGAGTCTGACTTACGGTTGTAATCCTTAACGTGAAAGAAGAGAGAAGCCTATGTTTGGTGGAAAAGGCGGTCTGGGTGGTCTGATGAAGCAGGCTCAGCAGATGCAGGAAAAAATGCAGAAGATGCAGGAAGAGATCGCTCAGCTGGAAGTCACGGGTGAATCCGGTGCCGGTCTGGTCAAGGTGACCATCAACGGTGCGCATAACTGCCGTCGCGTTGAAATCGACCCGAGCCTGCTCGAAGACGACAAAGAGATGCTGGAAGATCTGGTTGCAGCCGCGTTTAACGATGCCGCTCGCCGTATCGACGAAACCCAGAAAGAGAAAATGGCCTCTGTTTCCAGCGGTATGCAACTGCCGCCGGGCTTTAAGATGCCATTCTGATGCAAACCAGTCCGCTGCTCACGCAGTTAATGGAAGCACTGCGCTGCCTGCCGGGCGTTGGCCCGAAGTCGGCGCAGCGTATGGCGTTTACGCTATTGCAGCGCGACCGCAGCGGCGGGATGCGCCTGGCGCAGGCTCTGACCCGCGCCATGTCAGAAATTGGCCACTGTGCGGATTGCCGGACCTTTACCGAGCAGGACGTATGTAACATTTGCACGAACCCGCGTCGTCAGGAAAACGGTCAGATTTGCGTGGTGGAGAGTCCGGCGGACATCTACGCCATCGAACAAACCGGGCAGTTTTCCGGCCGCTATTTCGTGCTGATGGGGCATCTCTCCCCGCTGGATGGCATCGGCCCGGACGATATCGGTCTCGATCGCCTGGAGCAGCGCCTGGAGTCGGAAACCATCAAAGAGGTGATCCTCGCCACCAACCCGACGGTGGAAGGGGAGGCAACCGCCAACTACATCGCCGAACTGTGCGCGCAGTACGGCGTTGACGCCAGCCGCATCGCCCACGGCGTGCCGGTCGGCGGTGAGCTGGAGATGGTCGACGGCACCACGCTGTCACACTCGCTGGCCGGACGTCACAAGATTATTTTCTGACCAAACGGAGGCTGCGCGCGCGGCCTCCGCTTGAAAATTCCTCCCCTTATCCCCATCTCTCACTCAACGTTTTACAACCCCATTAAATGGCATTGTTGAGGTCGACTTAGATGAAAGGACAAGAAACCCGTGGTTTCCAGTCAGAAGTAAAACAGCTTCTGCACCTGATGATCCATTCCCTGTATTCCAACAAAGAAATCTTCCTGCGTGAGCTGATTTCCAACGCCTCGGATGCGGCGGACAAGCTACGCTTCCGCGCGCTGTCTAACCCGGAACTGTATGAAGGCGACGGCGAGCTGCGCGTGCGCGTCTCGTTTAATAAAGAGAACCGCACCCTGACCATCGCCGATAACGGCATCGGGATGAACCGCGACGAGGTGATTGACCACCTCGGAACCATCGCCAAATCCGGCACCAAAGCGTTCCTTGAGTCCATGGGCTCTGACCAGGCGAAAGACAGCCAGCTGATCGGTCAGTTCGGCGTAGGCTTCTACTCGGCGTTCGTCGTGGCGGACAAAGTCACCGTGCGCACCCGCGCCGCGGGCGACAGCGCCGAGAACGGCGTGCTGTGGGAGTCTAAAGGTGAAGGCGAGTACACCGTTGATGACATCACCAAAGCGGATCGCGGCACCGAAATCACCCTGCACCTGCGTGAAGGCGAAGACGATTTCCTGAACGACTGGCGCGTACGCTCCATTATTAGCAAATATTCCGACCATATTGCGCTGCCGGTTGAGATTGAAAAACAGGAAGAGAAAGACGGCGAAACCGTGGTTTCCTGGGAAAAAATCAACAAGGCGCAGGCGCTGTGGACGCGTAATAAAGCTGAAATTAAAGACGACGAGTACAACGAGTTTTACAAGCACATCGCCCACGACTTCACCGATCCGCTGACCTGGAGCCACAACCGTGTGGAAGGGAAACAGGAGTACACCAGCCTGCTGTACATTCCGGCGCAGGCGCCGTGGGACATGTGGAACCGCGATCACAAGCACGGCCTGAAGCTGTACGTGCAGCGCGTGTTCATTATGGACGACGCCGAGCAGTTCATGCCGAACTACCTGCGCTTTGTGCGTGGCCTGATAGACTCCAACGATCTGCCGCTGAACGTCTCCCGTGAAATTCTTCAGGACAGCACCGTCACCCGTAACCTGCGCAACGCCCTGACCAAACGTGCGTTGCAGATGCTGGAAAAACTGGCGAAGGACGATGCGGAAAAATACCAGACCTTCTGGAAACAGTTTGGCCTGGTGCTGAAAGAAGGTCCGGCGGAAGATACTGCGAACGTGGAAGCTATCGCTAAACTGCTGCGCTTCGCCTCTACGCACAACGACTCCTCCGCCCAGACCGTGTCGCTGGAAGAGTACGTCTCCCGCATGAAAGAAGGGCAGGAGAAGATCTACTACATCACCGCCGACAGCTATGCGGCAGCGAAGAGCAGCCCGCATCTGGAACTGCTGCGTAAGAAAGGCATCGAAGTGCTGCTGCTGTCTGACCGCATCGACGAGTGGATGATGAACTACCTGACCGAGTTCGACGGTAAATCCTTCCAGTCCGTTGCCAAAGCCGACGAGTCTATCGATAAGCTGGCGGATGAAGTGGACGACAGCGCGAAAGAAGCCGAGAAGGCGCTGGAGCCGTTCGTTGAGCGCGTTAAAACGCTGCTGGGCGACCGCGTGAAAGAGGTGCGCTTCACGCACCGTCTGACCGATACGCCAGCCATTGTCACCACCGATGCGGACGAAATGAGCACCCAGATGGCGAAACTGTTCGCTGCGGCGGGCCAGGCCGTGCCGGAAGTGAAATATATCTTTGAGCTTAATCCGGATCACCCGCTGGTGAAACGCGCGGCGGATACCCAGGACGACGCCCGCTTTGCGGAGTGGGTTGAACTGCTGCTGGATCAGTCCCTGCTGGCCGAGCGCGGTACGCTGGAAGATCCTAACCTGTTCATTAAACGTGTGAATGCGCTGCTGCTGGCGTAATCTTCCCTCACCCCGGCCCTCTTCCACAGGGAGAGGGTGAAAGAGTTCCCTCTCCCTGTGGGAGAGGGTTAGGGTGAGGGCACCTGACCGCACGAAGCCAAATTATCTCCCCCCGTTAACCGTTTCAGCCTTCCCACCTTCCTTGAGCCATACCCGTTCTGGTGGTATTGTTTAGCGCTTTTTGAAAAATTGAATCGACTTTTGAGGGGATTTTCGCAATGCGTATTATTCTGCTTGGCGCTCCGGGCGCGGGTAAAGGAACTCAGGCTCAGTTCATCATGGAGAAATACGGTATTCCGCAAATCTCCACCGGTGACATGCTGCGCGCCGCTGTTAAATCTGGCTCCGAGCTGGGTAAACAAGCGAAAGACATCATGGACGCAGGCAAACTGGTGACCGACGAACTGGTTATCGCGCTGGTTAAAGAGCGCATTGCTCAGGAAGACTGCCGTAACGGTTTCCTGCTGGACGGCTTCCCGCGCACCATTCCTCAGGCTGACGCCATGAAAGAAGCGGGCATCAACGTGGATTACGTGCTGGAGTTCGACGTACCAGACGAGCTGATCGTTGACCGTATCGTTGGCCGTCGCGTACACGCTGCTTCTGGCCGCGTTTACCACATCAAATTCAACCCACCTAAGGTTGAAGGCAAAGACGACGTGACCGGCGAAGAGCTGACCACCCGTAAAGACGATCAGGAAGAAACCGTGCGTAAACGCCTGGTGGAATACCATCAGATGACCGCACCGCTGATCGGCTACTACACCAAAGAAGCGCAGGCGGGTAACACCAAATACGCGAAAGTGGACGGCACTAAAGCCGTGGCTGACGTACGTGCAGAGCTGGAAAAAATCCTCGGCTAAGCGCACCTCTCTCACCCGGAGCCCCGGGTGAGAAAAATTCTCATCTTACCTATTACAGCAATGGGTTTCGTTTAAACGCATTTCCGCTACAATTGACAGCCTATCAAATGGTTAAGAGGCGTGAATGAGTCAGGCGAAAACCGGCATCCTGCTTGCCAATCTGGGCACCCCAGAAGCACCTACTCCAGCGGCGGTCAAACGCTACCTGCGACAATTTTTAAGCGACACGCGCGTCGTGGATACCCCAAGACTGCTGTGGTGGCCACTGCTGCGCGGCGTCATTCTGCCGATTCGTTCCCCGCGTGTGGCAAAGCTCTATCAGTCCGTGTGGATGGAAGAGGGCTCGCCACTGATGGTCTACAGCCGTCGTCAGGAGAAGGCGCTGGCCGCCCGCCTGCCGGACATGCCCGTTGCGCTCGGCATGAGCTACGGTAAGCCGTCCCTGGAAAGCGCCGTCGACTCTCTGCTGGCGCAGGGCGTTGAACACATTGTAGTGCTGGCCCTTTATCCGCAGTATTCGTGCTCCACGGTAGCTGCCGTCTGGGACGAACTGGCGCGCATTCTGGCGACCCGCCGCCGTATACCGGGTATCACCTTTATCCGCGACTACGCCGATAACGAGCTGTACATTCAGGCGCTTGCCAGCAGCGCGCGCGCGTCGTTTGAAAAACACGGCGAGCCGGATCTGCTGCTGCTCTCCTATCACGGTATTCCGCAGCGTTTCGCGAACGAAGGGGATGATTACCCCCAGCGTTGCCGCGATACCACCCGCGAGCTGGTCTCCGCCCTCGGCCTGCCGCCTGAGAAGGTGATGATGACCTTCCAGTCGCGCTTCGGCCGTGAACCGTGGCTCACCCCGTATACTGATGAAACGCTTAAGATGCTGGGCGAGAAGGGCGTGAAGCACATTCAGGTGATGTCGCCGGGCTTCTCGGCGGACTGTCTGGAAACGCTGGAAGAGATTGCTGTCCAGAACAAAGAGTTCTTTATGGAGGCGGGCGGAACGAAATACGAATACATTCCTGCGCTTAACGACTCCCCTGAACACATCGACATGATGGTGTCACTGGTCACCACCCGCCGCTGATCGCGTTACGGGCCGGGTTTGTGCTACCATTCCCGGCCCGTATTCTTTGCACAGTTCAGACCATGAAATTTCCCGGTAAACGTAAGTCCAAACACTATTTCCCCGTCGATGCCCGCGATCCGCTGTTACAGCAAATTCAGCAGGAAAGCGAAACCAGCGCTGCCTGGGTGGTCGGTATCGATCAGACGCTGGTGGACATTGAAGCCAAAGTGGATGATGCGTTTGTCGCACGTTACGGTCTGAGCGCCGGGCACTCGCTGGTGATTGAGGATGACGTTGCCGAAGCGCTGTATCAGGAGCTGGTGCGCGAAAATCTTATCACCCACCAGTTTGCCGGCGGCACCATCGGCAACACTATGCACAACTACTCCGTACTGGCAGACGACCGCTCGGTACTGCTTGGCGTGATGTGCAGCAATATCGAAATCGGAGGCTACGCCTACCGCTACCTGTGCAATACCTCCAGCCGCACCGATCTGAATTATTTGCAGGGCGTTGACGGGCCGATTGGCCGCTGCTTTACGCTGATAAGCGATTCCGGCGAGCGTACCTTTGCCATCAGCCCCGGCCATATGAACAAGCTGCGCGCTGAAAGTATCCCGGAAGAGGTGATCGCGGGCGCGTCTGCGCTGGTACTGACCTCCTATCTGGTGCGCTGCAAGCCGGGCGAACCAATGCCGGACGCAACCATGAAGGCAATTGAGTACGCGAAGAAATACAACGTGCCTGTGGTTCTGACGCTGGGCACCAAATTCGTCATTGCCGACAACCCGGAGTGGTGGCAGGCCTTCCTGAAAGAACACGTCTCGATTCTGGCGATGAATGAAGAAGAAGCCGAAGCGCTGACCGGCGAAAGCGATCCGCTGCTGGCGTCTGATAAGGCGCTGGACTGGGTAGATCTGGTGCTCTGCACCGCCGGGCCGGTCGGGCTGTATATGGCGGGCTTCACGGAAGAAGAGAGCAAGCGGAAAACCCAGCACCCGCTGCTGCCGGGCGCAATCGCCGAATTTAACCAGTACGAGTTCAGCCGCGCCATGCGTCATAAAGACTGCATCAACCCGCTGCGTATCTTCTCCCACATCGCACCGTATATGGGTGGCCCCGAGAAGATCATGAACACCAACGGCGCGGGCGACGGCGCGCTGGCCGCGCTGCTGCACGACATCACCGCCAACGCCTACCACAAAACCAATGTGCCGAATTCCAGCAAGCACACCTTCAACTGGCTGACCTACTCCTCGCTGGCGCAGGTGTGCAAGTACGCGAACCGCGTGAGTTATCAGGTGCTGAACCAGCATTCACCGCGCTTAACGCGGGGGCTGCCGGAACGGGAAGACAGCCTCGAAGAGGCGTATTGGGACAGGTAAAAGCAAAACGGCAACCTGTGGTTGCCGTTTTTAGTGTTTGTTCCCTCTCCCTGTGGGAGAGGGCCAGGGTGAGGGCATCAGGCCGCACAAAACTTAACCCGTCACCGCCTCTTCAACTGGCGGTTTTGTCAGCATTGTCAGCATTGTATTCGCAATCTCACGCTCACCCATCACCACCTGATTCGCGCCGCGCTCGGTGATGTACTCCACTTCGTCATCATAATGGGCGCGGGCAATGATTTCGATATGTGGGCATTTTTCACGGGCTGTGGCGACAATCTCGCCAGCCTCGTAACCGTTCGGGATAGTGAGCAGCAGCCAGCGAGCGCAGTCCAGATGGGCCAGATTCATAATCTCTTCGTTAGCCGCGTTGCCCAGCACCGCGCGGATGCCGCGCTCGCGAAGCTCGTCGACGCGAGTGCGGGAGGTTTCAATCACTACCAGGGGGATCCCCTGGGCCATCAGCTTCTCACCGAGCAGGCTGCCGACGCGGCCAAAACCGACCAGCAGCGCGTGGTTGCAGATATCTACGGGGATCTGTTTCTCCTCCTCAATCGCTTCTTCCAGGGTTTGCTCTTCGAGGGTTTCGGTCTTCTCGAGATATTTCTCCAGCAGGGCAAACAATACCGGGTTTAGCATGATGGAGAGGATCGCCCCCGCCAGCACCAGATTTTGCCCCGCCTGTGGCAGCAGGTTCAGGGCCATCCCCAGACCAGCAAGAATAAAGGCGAACTCGCCAATCTGCGCCAGGCTGGCGGCGATGGTCAGCGCCGTGCGCGGCGAGTGACCGAACATCCGTACCAGGAAGAAGGCGGCAACGGACTTACCAAAGATGATGATTGCCAGCGTACCCAGCACGGCCAGCGGCTGCTGAATGAGGATCAGCGGGTCGAACAGCATCCCGACGGAGACAAAGAACAGCACCGCGAATGCATCACGTAGCGGCAGGGTATCGTGCGCGGCACGGTGGCTCAGCTCGGACTCGTTCAGCACCATCCCGGCGAAGAACGCGCCCAGCGCAAAGGAGACGTCAAACAGCTCGACGGCGCCAAAGGCAATGCCCAGCGCCAGCGCAAGGACCGAAAGCGTGAACAGTTCACGCGAGCCCGTGGCGGCGCTGCGGGACATGATCCACGGCACCAGGCGGCGGCCCACCAGCATCATGATGGCGATAAACGCCACGACTTTACCGATGGTAATGCTCATATCCAGCGCCAGCGAGGCGAAGCCGATATTCTCTTTTTCCATCATCCCGGCAACGGCAGGCAGCAGAACCAGCGTCAACACCATTACCAGATCTTCAACAATCAGCCAGCCTATCGCGATTTGTCCGCGCTGGCTGTCTATCAGCTGTCTCTCTTCAAGCGCGCGCAGCAGCACCACGGTACTGGCGGTTGAAAGACACAGCCCAAATACGATACCGGTCATGATTGACCAGCCCAGCACCGCCGAAAGCGCCATGCCCAGCAGCGTCGCCACCCCTATCTGGGCGATCGCTCCCGGTATGGCGATCGACTTTACCGCCATCAGATCCTTCAGGGAAAAATGCAGTCCGACGCCAAACATCAGCAGGATTACGCCCAATTCCGCCAGCTCAGGCGCCAGTTTGGTATCTGCGACAAAACCCGGCGTAAAGGGCCCTGCCAGCACGCCCGCCAGCAAATAGCCTACAAGGGGCGAAATACGCAGTTTATTGGCAATCATGCCGAGAATAAAAGCGAGCACAAGTCCACCAACAATGGTGGTGATAAGCGGTGTGGCGTGGTGCATTCCGTCTCCTTTCGCGATGGGTGATCCATTTTTGGTGCAAATACCAAAAAGCCGATTAATAGTTTATGACAATTTTTACGCTTATGTTTATGAATAATTGTTGAAATCACAATAAAAAGGCAATAAGCATGAAAAAAGGCAGATTTTGATAAATTTGCTGAGGGGAGGGAGAGGAAAGCCTTATGGCATCAGGTTATCCGGCTGCCAAAGTTTAACTTTGGCAGCCGTGAAGTCACGCTTTATGACGATTGTCAGGCAGGAATATGGTCAACATCCCCAGAAGTGGCAGGAAAGCGCAGATTTTATAGACCAGGAAGATGCTGGTGTGGTCTGCAACCATCCCCAACACGGCTGCGCCAAGGCCGCCCATGCCAAAGGCAAAACCGAAAAAGAGACCGGAAACCATACCGATACGTCCCGGCAGCAGCTCCTGCGCGTAGACCAGGATGGCTGAAAATGCCGATGCGAGAATAAAACCAATAATCACCGTCAATATTCCGGTCCATTCCAGCGTTGCGTACGGTAAAACAAGCGTAAACGGCGCGACGCCGAGGATAGAGCCCCAAATGACATATTTACGTCCAATTTTATCCCCCACAGGGCCGCCTATCACCGTGCCTGCCGCCACCGCAAACAGGAAGGCAAAGAGGTGGAACTGGGCGTTTTGTACTGATAATCCGAATTTTTGCATCAGATAGAAGGTGTAATAGCTGCTAATGCTCGCCATATAGAAATATTTCGAGAAAATCAGCACCAGCAGCACGCTGACGGCAAGGATCACCTTATTGCGCGGAAGGGGATTGGTTATCTTCGCGGCAGGTTTTCCCTTATTTACGCGATGCTGCGCGGCATACCAGCGGCTGATTTGCGCCAGGACGACAATCGCCAGCAGCGCGGCCAGCACAAACCACGCCACGTTGCCTTTGCCGTAAGGCGCGATAATTACCGCCGCCAGCAGAGGACCGAGGGAGCTACCAAAGTTACCCCCCACCTGGAACAGAGACTGCGCCAGCCCGTGACGTCCGCCTGAGGCCATACGTGCCACGCGGGACGATTCCGGATGGAACACCGATGAACCGGTTCCCACCAGCGCCGCGGCAACCAGTACCGCCTCAAAGCTGCCCGCCATGGCCAGCAGCACCAGCCCGCTCAGGGTGAAGCACATGCCAATGGGCAGCGACCATGGCATCGGGTATTTGTCCGTCCAGTAGCCCACTACCGGCTGTAGCAGCGAAGAGGCCAGCTGGAAGGTCAGGGTGATCATCCCGATCTGCACGAAGGTTAATGAGAACTCAGATTGCAACAGCGGGTAGATCGCCAGAATCAGCGACTGGATCATGTCGTTGAGCAGATGAGAGAGACTGATTGCGCCTAATACTTTAAAGGAAGTGCGCGATTTCGGCGGCGACGCCGGAGCGCCCTGGACGGGCTGGGTTGATTCACTGATTGCCATAAATACCACGTCGATTTGTTATTAGAGATGCAGGGAGTAATTATTATCCGACTAACATACCCGTCCGTGACATTTGAAGAAAGTCGCAATTCTGAAAACTTATTTGTCTATTCTTGTGAGTCACTGTAATTTTTGCGTTTGTCTATGGGTCAGGGAGAGAGAAGATGAAGTTAATGAAGCGTGGCGTCGCGCTGGCGCTCATCGCCGCATGGGGGCTGACAAGCCTGCCCGCGCAGGCGTATGAAAAAGATAAAACCTATAAAATTACCATTCTGCATACTAACGATCATCACGGCCATTTCTGGCGCAGCGAATACGGTGAATATGGCCTGGCGGCGCAAAAAACGCTGGTTGACGGCATTCGTAAAGAGGTCGCGGCCCAGGGCGGCAGCGTCCTGCTGCTGTCGGGCGGGGATATTAATACCGGGGTGCCGGAATCTGATTTACAGGATGCCGAGCCTGATTTCCGCGGCATGAATTTAATTGGTTACGACGCGATGGCGGTCGGAAACCACGAGTTTGATAATCCGCTGAGCGTGTTGCGCCAGCAGGAGAAGTGGTCCAAATTCCCGTTCCTTTCCGCCAATATTTATCAGAAAAGCACCGGCGAGCGCCTGTTTAAACCGTGGGCGCTGTTTAAGCGTCAGGATCTGAAGATCGCGGTCATCGGCTTAACCACCGACGATACGGCCAAAATTGGCAACCCTGAATTTTTCACCGACATCGAATTTCGTAAACCGGCGGACGAAGCGAAGCTGGTGATCCAGGAGTTGCAGCAGAATGAAAAACCGGATGTGATTATCGCGACCACCCACATGGGGCATTACGATAACGGTCAGCACGGCTCTAACGCGCCGGGCGACGTGGAGATGGCGCGCAGCCTTCCTGCGGGCTCGCTGGCGATGATTGTGGGCGGTCACTCACAGGATCCGGTCTGCATGGCTTCTGAGAATAAAAAGCAGGCAGATTATGTGCCCGGCACGCCGTGCGCGCCTGATCGTCAGAACGGGATCTGGATTGTACAGGCCCACGAGTGGGGTAAATACGTTGGCCGCGCGGATTTCGAATTCCGTAACGGCGAAATGAAGCTGGTGCACTATCAGCTCATCCCGGTCAACCTGAAGAAGAAAGTGACCTACCCGGATGGCAAAAGCGAGCGCGTACTCTACACGCCAGAGATCGCTGAAAACCAGCAGATGCTCTCTCTGCTGACGCCGTTCCAGAGCAAAGGGAAAGCGCAGCTGGACGTGAAGATTGGCACGCTTAACGGACGACTGGAAGGGGACCGCAGCAAAGTCCGCTTTGTACAGACCAACATGGGGCGTCTGGTGCTGGCCGCGCAGATGGCGCGCACGAATGCGGATTTCGGCGTGATGAGCGGCGGCGGTATTCGTGATTCCATTGAAGGCGGAGACATCACCTATAAAGACGTGCTCAAAGTGCAGCCGTTTGGCAACGTGGTGGTCTATGCGGACATGAGCGGGAAGGAGGTGATTGACTACCTGACCGCCGTGGCGCAGATGAAGCCGGATTCCGGGGCGTATCCGCAGTTTGCTAACGTCAGCTTCGTCGCGAAGGACGGCAAGCTCAACGATCTCAAAATCAAAGGCGAACCGGTTGATCCGGCGAAAACCTACCGCCTGGCAACGTTAAGCTTTAACGCCACCGGCGGCGACGGCTATCCGCATATCGATAACAAACCGGGTTATGTAAATACCGGGTTTATTGATGCGGAAGTGTTGAAGCAGTTTATCCAGCAAAATTCACCGATTGACGTGAACATGTATGAGCCGAAAGGCGAGGTGAGCTGGCAGTAGTGCGTTTTTTTTTGCCGGGTGGCGGCTTCGCCTTACCCGGCCTACATTCGAATCGTAGGCCCGGTAAGCGCAGCGCCACCGGGCAATTTTCTCAATCCCGGCGCGCAATATCCGCAAATTTCGCGTCCAGCATTTTCGCCAGATCGCCTGCGGCCAGTTCGATATCCAGCCCGCGTTTGCCGCCAGAAATATAGATCGTCTCAAACTCCTGCGAAGGCGCATCGATCAGCGTCGGCAGACGCTTTTTCTGGCCGAGCGGGCTGATCCCGCCGACCAGATAACCCGTTGTGCGTTGCGCAACCATCGGGTCAGCCATATCGACCTTTTTCGCTCCCAGCGCTTTGGCCACTTTCTTCAGATCAAGCTGTCCGGCGACGGGCGTCACTGCCACGGCGAGGTGCTTCATATCGCCGTTCACCGCGACCAGCAGCGTTTTGTAGACCTGGTCCGCGTTCAGCCCCAGCTTGCGCACCACTTCATCACCAAAGTTGGTTTCGTTCGGATCGTGATCGTAGGTGTGGATCCGGAAAGAAATTTTGTTTTTTTCGAGTAATTTAACGGCGGGAGTCATGGCTATCCTTCTTACGACAGACGATTCATACCAGCAGCATACGCCTGACGTTTGTCTAAAAAATAGCACCATCTTGCGCAATAGTATTGGCAGTGATGGTTACTTTGAGCGACAATCGGCGTAGCCGAAGGTCACTTCGGTATAATAAAAACGATGAAATTCCTCTTTGACGGGCCAATAGAGATATTGGCCATTTTTTTATTTCAGCAGCGACGGCAAATTCCCTTCTCCGTACAAATGCAACGCGCCAACCGCGACAACATAACGACCGGCAGGCAGGGCATATAGTGTCTCCCGCCACGCCTGGTTGCGCGCGTTCATCAGCACATCATACAACGATTCACTGAACGTCGACGGTAACGCCAGCTTACCGTCTGCGGGCGGCGCATCCAGCCACCAGCCAATCATCGTTTGCAGCAGACGCGCGTTGGTGTGCCAGTGGGTCAGGGTATCATCCAGCAGCATCAGGCCGTCATCGGGAAGCTGGCGAAGAAGCGCAATCTGGCTGTCCGTGCCTTCCAGTTCAATGACGGACAGGTTGCGCGCCCTTGCCGCATTCAGCAGTTGATAATCGATACCGTAATCGCCGCGCAGCCCCAGGCGCTGCGCCTGGGTGGCCTGTAGCACCATGGCAATTTGCCACAGGGGCAGAGTGTCGAGCATTGAGAGCGAGACGCCGGTCTCATCCGCAAGACGGGTAAGCTCAGCCAGCTGCGTCCCGTTAAGACGTTCCGCCAGGGGGCGATCGCTTTCCAGCCCGGCAAACGGCGATTCATGGCCGGAGATGTCGGCTTCGACGATCAGCGCGTCGGCGCGCTTCAGCAGTTTAATCAGGCCGGAGGGCAGGGGGGACATGTCCTGCGTGCCCATATGAATGCTTCCCACCAGGTGCAGATGCTGCCCGCCCGGAAGCGAAATATCCATACCGGGCCAGGCATAACGGCGGGGAAAAAGGGCGCGAAACGATGTTTTTAGACGATTAAACAGACCCATACGCGCTCCATGATCGGAAAGGTTCATGCTAGCGCGTACGGGTACAAGGTTCAATCCTTCGGTTTAAACCGCAGCAGACGGTTAGCGTTGCTCACCACGGTAATTGACGAGAGCGCCATCGCCGCACCCGCAACAACCGGGTTCAGCAGGGTACCGGTCAGCGGCCACAAAATCCCGGCGGCAATCGGAATGCCGAGCGAGTTATAGACGAAGGCCCCCAGCAGGTTCTGCTTCATGTTGCGCAACGTGGCTTTCGAAATCGCCAGCGCATCCGCCACCCCCATCAGGCTGTGGCGCATCAGGGTGATCGCCGCGGTTTCAATGGCGACATCGCTCCCGCCGCCCATCGCAATGCCTACGTCAGCCTGCGCCAGCGCCGGGGCGTCGTTGATGCCGTCGCCCACCATCGCCACCTGGCGACCCTGACTTTGCAGGTTCTTGATGGCGTCCGCTTTGCCGTCCGGCAGCACGCCCGCGATCACCTCATCAATACCGGCTTCTTTCGCAATGGCGTTGGCGGTGGTCGGGTTGTCCCCGGTCAGCATCACCAGACGATAGCCCGCGCGGTGCAGGCGCTGTAAGGCATCTACGCTGTCCTGGCGTAACGGATCGCGCACGGCCAGCAGCGCCGCCACCTGACCATCCCTCGCCAGCAGAACCGGCGTCGCGCCCTGAGAGGCCTGCGCGTTTAGCTCTGCGTCCAGCGCGGACGTATCAACGCCGTGTTCAGTCAGCAGTGCCTGGTTGCCCAGCAGCAGCGTATGGCCTTCGGCTTCACCGCTGACCCCTAAACCGCGCAGGGTGCGGAAGTTGCTGACCTGCGGCAGACGGCCATCACCGGCTTTCTCCAGGATGGCGCGCGCCAGCGGGTGGCTGGAACCTTGTTCCAGCGCGGCGGCAAGGCGCAGGGCGTCCGTCTCCGTACAGCCAACGGTACTGACGGCCACCACCTGCGGTTTGCCCTCGGTGAGCGTGCCGGTTTTATCAAAGACAAGGGTGTCCAGCGTGCTTGCCCGTTGCAGGGCGTCAGCATCACGGACCAGTACGCCAAATTCGGCGGCGCGTCCGACGCCAGAGATAATCGACATCGGCGTGGCCAGGCCAAGGGCACAAGGGCAGGCGATGATCAGCACCGTGGTGGCGATCACCAGGGTGTAGACAATCTGCGGCGCCGGGCCGAAGAAATACCAGATCGCCGCGCTCAGCAGGGCAATACCGACGACCACCGGCACAAAAATGGCGGAGATTTTATCGGCAAGCTGACCAATCTCCGGCTTACTGCTCTGCGCCTGGCGGACCATGCGAATGATGCGTGACAGCGTGGTATGGCTCCCGACCGCGCTGGCGCGGAACAGTACGCTGCCGTCCTGTACCACCGTACCCGCATGCACCGCATCGCCCTGAGATTTCTGCTGGGGTATCGGCTCGCCGGTCAGCATCGCTTCATCCAGCCAGGCATCGCCCTGGGTGATTTCACCGTCGACGGGCACGCGGTCGCCGGTGGTCAGGCGCAGCGTCATTCCCGGCTGTACCTCTGAGAGCGGAACGCTTTTTTCCCCGTCGTCCGTGACCACGCGGGCCGTCGGCGGGGTTAAATCGAGTAATCTTTCCAGCGCTTTCGACGAGCGCTGACGCGCGCGGGCTTCGAGCATATGGCCTAAGTTAATCAGACCGATAATCATCGCACTCGCTTCATAATAGAGATGGCGCGCCTCCATCGGGAACCACTGCGGCCAGACGTTCACGCTCATCGAATACAGCCACGCCGCGCCGGTACCGAGCGCGACCAGCGTGTCCATCGTCGCGGTGCGGTTTTTCAGGCTCTTCCAGGCGCTGGTATAGAAATGTCCGCCAGCAAACACCATCACCGCAAGGGTAATCAGACCAATCACCAGCCACAGGGTGCGGTTGTCAGCGGTGACCATCATGTTGTCACCCATCATGCCCCACACCATCACCGGAATACCGACCAGCAGGGCGACAATCGCCTGCCAGCGGAAACGCTTCATAGTGGCGACAGCCGTTTCCTGCTGGCGCTCGCGGCGCTCGGCATCATCTTCGATGGCCTCCGCCCCGTAGCCCGCTTTCTCCACGGCCTGCACTAACTCTGCGGCAGAGGCGCTGCCCATCACCAGCGCAGTACGCTCCGCCAGGTTTACCCGTGCCTGTGCGACGCCCGGTACCGCCTGTAAGGCGTTTTGTACCCGGGAGACGCAGCTGGCGCAGCTCATGCCGTTGATCAGCAGCTGTTGGCTGTCATCAATATCATCAGCTACCGGAAGCTCAGGAGTGGCCGCTGTCAGTGCTTCCGACGGGGATGATGACTCTGCCAGCGGTTTAGCCTTTGGGTGGCTTAACTCCGCCCCGTAACCGGCCTGTTTAATGGTATCAATCAGCGCGTCGGCGCTGGCGCTGCCGGTCACGGCGGCATGATCGATAGTCACCTCAGCGCTTTCCACGTCAGGACGCTGCTCCAGGCTTTCTTTAACGCGTTTGACACAGTGGCCGCAGGAGAGGCCGTCCAGTGTCAGGTCAATAGTGTGAGACATAACAAAACTCCCGTATAATGTTCTGGTCAATTGTTGACCTTCACTTTGCTTTTCGCTAACTGTTATGAAGGTTAAACCTTCCATCAAGGGGAAGGTCAAGGGGGAAATGTGAATATCAGCGATGTTGCGAAAAAAACCGGCTTAACCAGCAAAGCGATTCGCTTTTATGAGGAAAAAGGGCTGGTGACGCCACCGTTGCGCAGTGAGAACGGCTACCGCAGCTATACGCAGCTGCATCTTGATGAACTGACGTTACTGCGTCAGGCAAGACAGGTAGGATTTAACCTTGAAGAGTGCGGCGAGCTGGTTAACCTGTTTAACGATCCGAAACGCCACAGTGCCGACGTGAAAAAACGTACGCTGGAAAAAGTGGCGGAGATCGAACGCCATATCATCGAATTACAGGCGATGCGTGAGCAACTGTTACAGCTGGCAGAATCCTGCCCGGGAGATGACAGCGCCGAGTGCCCGATTATCGACAATCTTTCCGGCTGCTGCCACCGTAAAACCCACGCCTAACAGGCTTTAACCCGCAGGGTAATGCCTTCCACCGCAATGACCTCAACCCGCGTGCCGGCGCTGAGGTCATCGTCGGCCACCACCGGCCACGAACTGTCCCCCACGCGCATATGACCGCGTCCGTTGATCAGCGCGTTATCAAGCGTAAAGCGTCTACCCACGATCTGCTGCCCACGCTGGTTGAGGTGCGCGTCGACCGGCTTCTGCGCCTTCACCCGTTTGTTCAGCCAGCGCCACCACAGCCAGGCGGCCAGCAGCGTCAGCACGGCAAACAGCGCGCCCTGCCACTCCCAGCCGACAGGCAGCAGCCAGACGACCAGCCCGGTAATCACCGCGGCAACCCCGCTCCACAGCAGATAACCGTTGCCGCCAAGCATCTCGGCGGCCAGCAGTAAACCGCCAAGGCTTAGCCAGAACGCATGAGGATGTGCAACGATGAGCTCAATCATTTTTTACGCTCGTTTCCGCCGTCTTTGATCAACTCGGCAATTCCGGCGATAGATCCCATCAGACTGCTGGCATCCAGCGGCATCATTACCACCTTGCTGTTGTTCGCGGAGCCGATCTCCTTCAGCGCATCGGTATATTTTTGCGCGACGAAGTAGTTCACGGCCTGGATATCCCCGGCGGCAATCGCCTCGGAGACCATTTGCGTCGCACGGGCTTCTGCTTCTGCCGAACGTTCACGCGCTTCCGCCTGGAGGAAGGCAGACTGACGGTCGCCCTCGGCTTTCAGGATCTGCGACTGTTTTTCCCCTTCCGCTTTCAGGATTTCAGCCTGACGCACCCCTTCGGCTTCAAGAATATAGGCGCGCTTGGTACGCTCGGCCTTCATCTGCGCGTTCATGGAAGCAATCAGCTCTGCCGGTGGGCGCACGTCGCGGATCTCAATGCGGGTCACTTTGATCCCCCACGGATTGGTGGCTTCATCCACAATGTGCAGCAGGCGGGTATTAATGCTGTCGCGCTGGGAGAGCATTTCGTCCAGCTCCATTGAGCCAAGCACGGTACGGATGTTGGTCATGGTCAGGTTGACGATCGCCAGCTCCAGGTTGCTCACCTCATAGGCCGCTTTCGGCGCATCAATCACCTGAATAAAGCACACCGCATCGATGGTGACGTTGGCGTTATCCTTGGAGATGACTTCCTGGGAAGGGATATCCAGCACCTGCTCCATCATATTGATCTTACGCCCAATTCTGTCCATGAACGGGACGATCAGGCTTAAACCCGGCTGAAGAGTATTGGTGTAGCGACCGAAGCGTTCGACGGTCCACTGGTAACCCTGCGGGACAATTTTGACGCCTGCGCCCACGATAACCAGCGCAACGAATATAAGGACAGGAACAACGATGAGCATAAAAACCTCCTGTTTTGCATGCCGTAACGAGAAAAACTGCGTATTTGTTGAACGTAAGTATATCGGCTAACGAACAGGATTTCGCCCCTGTAAAGAGGTGGGAACCGGACTGGCAGAAATAAAACGCCCCGTTCGGAATGCGGGGCGCAAAACGTTACTTTTCAGACCAGGTATAGCTGAAGTCGGTGATAAACCCATCCCCGGCGTCAGCGATGGCTTTTGATAAGCCCTGATAGTATTTTTCCAGGCCGATGGCCTCTATCTGCTGGATCTGCTCGCGAACGGGAGCGCAGAACAATACCGCATTGCCCGCCCCGACACGTTTGTTGTTCGGCGGCAGATCGCCGGTAATCGCTTTAAACCAGGTTCTGATCCCTTGCTTTAAGCTGTGCGGCGCTTTTGTAAGATCCTCCTGGCCGGTCAGCACCTGTAGGGTAGGGAATTCATTAGCATTGACGGCGGTTTTCATACGCGCAAAGAACGCGGTAAAAAGCTCAAAAGAGCCGAGATCCGTGACGCGAGGCTTGGTGGTTTTTCCGTTTTTATTGCCCATTTTTCCGGCAGGGGCTGTAGGCGCAGGAACCACATTGACCTTATGCAGATCCAGACCAAACAGCAGATTGCAGTGCGCCCGGCGCTCTTTAAGCGGGTAGGACATCAGCACGTCAATAAACGCCGTCGCCTTCACATCGGCCAGATCATGGTTAATCAGCCATTGCGAGCGGGCAAATTCCGCGGGGGAAACGAACCAGTCCGGCACCTCAGTAAAGCGTCTGGATTTACCCTTGCCGTCAAACTCGAGAAAGTAAGCTCCATCATCGAAAGCAAAATAGCAGTTTTTAAAGCTACCGATTGTGGTGTTAACGATGAGCGCCTTCTTAACAAAATCGACCACCTCTGCACCCATGACAAAACGCGTGAGTTCAGAAGAATTGATGACTTCCATTAATGTTTCCACATCAGGAACACCAGGCTTCAGGGAAGAGAACTCATAAAAGATATGTGTCATGTTGCTGACTTCCTGTAGTTATAGAGGTGACAATTAGCGAGCAAAAAGTTTAACACTTGCTATAGGTTAAGGCTATTCGCGCTGCGTAGCGGAAAGGATTATGCTAAAGGCTGTTCTTATTACAGCGGTTAATGGAATCGGAATGAATAATAAAAAAAATCTTCTGGATATCAGGGATGTTGGCTTTCGTGTGGGTGATAACACCATCCTTCAGCACGTCGATTTTTGTCTCTCTCCGGGCGAATTTAAACTGATAACTGGCCCCTCCGGCTGCGGCAAAAGCACCCTCCTGAAAATCGTGGCTTCGCTACTGAGCCCAACGGAGGGAACCATCCTGTTTGCAGGAAAAGATATCGCCACGCTTTCACCGGAAAGCTATCGCCAGCAGGTGTCATACTGCGTGCAAACGCCGTCCCTGTTTGGCGACACGGTATACGACAATCTGGTTTTCCCCTGGCACATCCGCAACCAAACGCCTGATCCGAAAAAGTTTACCGACGATCTGACCCGGTTCGGGCTTTCGCCGGAGACGCTGACCAAATCGATCGCCGAACTGTCGGGAGGGGAAAAGCAGCGCGTCTCGCTGATCCGTAACCTGCAATTCTTGCCGAAGGCGCTGTTGCTGGACGAAATCACCAGCGCGCTGGATGACGCTAACAAGCGCAACGTCAATGACATTATCCATCGCTACGCCCGGGAGCAGAATATTGCCGTGCTGTGGGTGACGCATGATTCAAATGAAATTACCCATGCGGATGATGTCATCACGCTCAGGCCGCAGGGCGGGAAAATGGAGGAGGCTCATCGTGGGTGAACATAACATAACCAACGAATCGCTGGCGCTGTCGATGGTCCTGGTGCTGGTGGCGATTGTGGTCAGCTACCGGGAAAAGCTGGGGCTGGAAAAAGATATTCTTTGGAGTATCGCCCGCGCGGTCATTCAGCTCATCATCGTCGGCTATGTGCTGAAATACATCTTCAACGTCAATCATGCCGTGCTGACCCTGTTGATGGTGCTGTTTATCTGCTTTAACGCGGCATGGAACGCGCAGAAACGCAGTAAATACATCGATAAAGCGTTCATTTCGTCGTTGATCGCCATCACTACCGGGACCGCGTTAACGCTGGCGGTACTGGTACTCTCCGGCTCGATAGAATTTACGCCGATGCAGGTGATCCCCATTTCCGGGATGATTGCGGGCAATGCGATGGTGGCGGTCGGGTTGTGCTACAACAATCTGGGGCAACGGTTCAGCAGTGAACAGCAGCAGCTTCAGGAGAAGCTAAGCCTGGGCGCGACACCGAAGGTGGCCTCGGCGCGGTTGATCCGCGACAGCATTCGCTCTTCGCTGATCCCAACGGTGGATTCCGCTAAAACGGTGGGTCTGGTGAGCCTGCCGGGAATGATGTCGGGGCTGATTTTTGCCGGTATCGATCCGGTAAAAGCGATTAATTACCAGATTATGGTGACGTTTATGCTGCTCTCTACGGCGAGCCTGTCCACCATCATTGCCTGCTACCTGACCTATCGGAAGTTTTACAACGCGCGCCACCAGCTGGTGGTGACGCAGTTGAAAAAGACGGGGTAATATCGGCTTTTGTAGGCCCGGTAAGCGTTAGCGCCACCGGGCATTTTTTTACTAGTAGAGCAACGCGTACAGCTGACGACGATATTTCGACGCCAGCGCGTCACCGGTACCCAGCGCGGCCAGGATCTCCTGGAACATCTTCCGCGCCTGTCCGTCTGCGGCGCCCAGGTCCTTCTGAAGATGGCTAAACAGCAGCTCCAGCGCCTCTTCGTTACGCCCCACCTGATGAAGCTGAAGCGCCAGCTGGCTTGCCAGCGCGGCATCCTGCGGGTTGTCCGCAACCTGCTGCTGAAGCTGTTGAATTTCAGGGGTATCGGCCGCCTGTTTCAGCAGGTCAATCTGCGCCACCAGACCCTGATAACGGGTATCCTGATCCTGCATCGGCACCGTTTTCAGCACGGCTTCCGCGTCTTCAGGGCGGTGCAGCGCAATCTGGGTCTCTGCCAGCAGCAGACCAATCTGGCTGTTCTGGTTCGACAGTTGCCACGCGTCTTTTAACAGCGGCAGCGCCTCGTCGTACTTACCTTCCTGCATCAGCGCCATGGCTTCCTGCGCTTTCAGCTCTTCTTCGCGCGGCAGAACTTTATCCAGCAGGGCGCGGATCGCCTCTTCCGGCTGCGGCCCCTGGAAGCCATCCACCGGCTGACCGTTCTGGAACAGGTAGACGGTTGGGATCGCGCGCAGGCCAAACTGGGAAGCCACCATCGGTTCGGCGTCACAATCCAGCTTCGCCAGAATGAACTGACCGTTGTACTGCGCGGCAAGGCTTTCCAGGACCGGCGTCAGTTGCAGGCAGTGTTGGCTGCGTTCAGACCAGAAGTAGAACAGCACCGGTTTAATCATTGACTGTTCGAGCGTCTGTTGCAGGTTAGCTTCAGTTATGTTGACGATATTCTGTACGGACATGCGGCATTCTCTTTTATCGGTTTACTCTTTACATGGGGGTAAGCGTCGTCGCTTCAACTCAACCCTGCAAAATTTTGTCCATCATCCGCCCCGGCAGCAGGCGTTTCAACCAGCCGACGGCATGGGTTACCAGCGTGACCGGATAGCGCATTTTAGGGGTATCGCTCTCAAACGCGTGGCGCACTTTGGCAACGACGGCTTCTGGCCCAAGCGTAAAACGCGCCGCGATGCCGGGGTTTTCGACCGGTTTGTCCGCCTGCGTCTGGTTAACGTTTTCCGTAAAGCGGGTGCGGATCGGGCCCGGTTCAATCAGGCTGACCTTAATACCGCTGTGGCGCAGCTCCATGCGCAACGCATCGGACCAGGCTTCAAGCGCATATTTGCTGGCGGCGTAAGCCCCGCGGCCCGGCGTGGAGATCAGGCCCATGACCGAGGAGGTCATCACGATGCGCCCTTCGCCGTGCGGCAGCATGGCGGGGAGAAGGCGCATGGTAAGCTGATGCGCCCCGAAAAAGTTTGCGGAGAACTGCTGCTCCAGCTGTTCCCGTGAGAGAGTCTGTAGCGGGCCGTACACGCCGTAGCCCGCATTGTTGAACAGACCGTAAAGACAGTTGTTGGTCAGGGCGATAACCTCATCGGCGGCCTGCTCTACGCTCTCTGGCGAATCGAGATCCAGCAGAATGCCGGTAAATCCCAGCCCTCGCATGCGTTCGACATCCTCGGGTTTGCGGCAGGCTGCCAGTACCCAAAACCCCTGACGTTTCAGTTCAAGGGCGCTTTCAAGGCCAATTCCGCTGGAACATCCTGTTATTAAGACCGATTTTTGCATAACTTTACCTGTCAGGTTCTCAGCTGTTTGACGAGTCATGTTTTACTAAAGGAGCCAGCCGGGTTGCCATCCAGTCGGCAATGAACGGCTGGGCATCGCGATTGGGGTGAATGCCATCATCCTGCATCCACTGGGGTTTCAGATAGACCTCTTCCATGAAAAATGGCAGCAGCGGAATATCAAACTCTTTGGCAAGCTTAGGATAGATCGCGCTAAACGCCTCATTATACCGACGGCCGTAGTTGGCGGGCAGGCGAATTTGCATCAGCAGCGGCTGGGCATTGGCGGCCTTAATGGTCTGCAAAATGGTCCGCAGCGTTTGCTCCGTTTGCTGAGGCTGGAAGCCGCGCAAACCATCATTACCGCCCAGTTCAACCAGCACCCAACGCGGTTGATGCTGCTTAAGCAGGGCAGGCAGGCGCGATAAGCCTTGCTGCGACGTATCGCCGCTGATGCTGCCGTTCACGACAGACGCCCGGGACTGCCATTTATCATTGAGCAGGGCGGGCCAGGCCGCACTGGCGGCCATACGATAGCCCGCACTCAGGCTGTCGCCCAGAATCAATAACGTGTCCGCAGCCGCCGCGCGGAAGGTCATCAGCATCAAAAACAGGAAGGGCAAATGCCAGCGGAAAACATTGTTGAAGTTCATCGTCTTAAGAAGTCCGTCGGTCAGGGAGAACACGAGCTTTCCATCCTCACCGGAGTTGAACTCGTTGTCAAACGTGCCGAAACCATCGCCCTGATTGGTGAATCCGGTTCCGGTAAGTCCACGCTGCTGGCCATTCTCGCCGGTCTGGACGATGGCAGCAGTGGGGAAGTGAACCTGGTCGGCCAGCCCCTCCACGCGCTTGATGAAGAGGCCCGCGCCGCGCTGCGTGCCCGGCATATCGGGTTTGTCTTTCAGTCATTCATGCTGATCCCGACGCTGAACGCGCTGGAAAACGTTGAGCTGCCCGGCCTGCTGCGCGGTGACAATACTCGTGAAAGCCGCGATCACGCGAAGGCGTTGCTGGAACAGCTGGGGCTGGGCAAACGTCTCGACCACCTTCCGGCACAGCTTTCCGGCGGTGAGCAGCAGCGCGTGGCGCTGGCCCGGGCGTTTAACGGCCGCCCGGAAGTGCTGTTTGCCGATGAGCCAACGGGCAATCTCGACCGTAAAACCGGGGACAAAATTGCCGATCTGCTGTTTTCCCTCAACCGCGAGCACGGCACCACGCTGATTCTGGTTACCCACGATCCGCAGCTGGCCGCCCGCTGCGACCGCCGCCTGCGGCTGGTGAACGGTATTCTTCAGGAGGAAGCATGATTGCCCGCTGGTTCTGGCGCGAGTGGCGCTCGCCCTCGCTGCTGATTGTCTGGCTGGCGTTGAGCCTGGCGGTGGCCTGCGTGCTGGCGCTCGGTAGCGTCAGCGATCGTATGGAGAAAGGGCTTAGCCAGCAGAGTCGGGAATTTATGGCCGGGGACCGGGCTCTGCAAAGTTCTCGCCCCGTGCCGCCGGGCTGGATTGAGGAAGCGCGCAAAGAGGGGCTGAAGGTAGGGGAGCAGATCACCTTTCAGACTATGACCTTTGCGGGCGACACGCCGCAGCTTGCAAGCGTAAAAGCCGTGGATGACATCTACCCGATGTACGGTGACTTACAAACCAGCCCGCCGGGGCTAAAACCGACGGCCGGTACGGTCCTGCTGGCATCGCGACTGATGGCGCTGCTGAACCTGAAACCCGGCGACAGTATCGACGTCGGCGACGCGACACTCAAAATTGCCGGGGAAGTGGTGCAGGAGCCCGACTCTGGATTTAATCCGTTCCAGCTTGCGCCGCGCCTGCTGATGAACAGCGCTGATGTGGCGAAAACCAACGCCGTCCAGCCGGGAAGCCGTGTCACCTGGCGGTATAAGTTTGGCGGGACGCCTGCGCAGCTGGAGGCGTACGAAAAATGGCTCCTGCCGCAGCTCAAGCCGGAACACCGCTGGTACGGGCTGGAGCAGGATGACGGGGCGCTCGGCAAATCCCTCGAACGTTCCCAGCAGTTCCTGCTGCTGTCGGCGCTGTTAACTCTGCTGCTTGCCATTGCGGCGGTTGCCGTGGCGATGGGGCACTACTGCCGCAGCCGTTACGATCTGGCGGCGATCCTCAAAACCCTCGGCGCGGGCCGCGCGCAGCTGCGCAAGCTGATTGTCGGCCAGTGGCTGATGGTGCTGGCGTTGTCGGCTCTGACCGGCGGGGCGATAGGGCTGCTGTTTGAAAAGCTGCTGATGGTGCTGCTCAAACCGGTACTCCCCGCCGCATTACCGCCTGCCAGCCTCTGGCCGTGGCTGTGGGCCATCGGCGCGATGACGACGATCTCCCTGCTGGTAGGGTTACGCCCGTACCGGCTGCTGCTCGCCACCCAGCCGCTGCGCGTGCTGCGCCGCGATGTGGTGGCCAGCGTCTGGCCGCTGAAGTTCTACCTGCCGGTGATTATTGCGGTGGCGGTCGGGCTGTTGGCCTGGCTGATGGGCGGCAGTACGTTGCTGTGGGCGGTGCTGGCGGGCGCGGTGGTGCTGGCGCTGCTGTGCGGCGTAGTGGGCTGGATACTGCTTAATGTCCTGAGAAAGCTGACAGTTAAATCACTCCCCATACGGTTAGCGGTTAACCGACTGCTGCACCAGCCGTGGTCTACCCTCAGCCAGCTCTCGGCATTTTCGCTGTCGTTTATGCTGCTGGCGCTTCTGCTGGTGCTGCGCGGGGATCTGCTGGATCGCTGGCAGCAACAGCTTCCGCCGGAAAGCCCGAACTATTTCCTGATCAACATTGCTCCCGAACAGGTGACGCCGCTGAAGGGTTTCCTGTCTGAGCATCACATTATTCCGGAATCGTTCTATCCGATCGTGCGCGCCCGCCTGACGCAGATCAACGGCCAGTCGACGGAGGGAAATAAGGATGAATCGCTCAATCGCGAACTCAACCTGACCTGGCAGGCGAAACGTCCGGACCATAACCCGATCGTTGCCGGCACCTGGCCGCCGAAAGCGGGGGAAGTGTCGATGGAAGAGGGGCTGGCGACACGCCTGAACGTGAAGCTCGGAGACAGCGTGACCTTCACCGGCGATACCCAGGATTTCACCGCCAAAGTCACCAGCCTGCGCAAAGTGGACTGGGAAAGCCTGCGACCAAACTTCTTCTTCATCTTCCCGCCGGGTGCGCTGGACGGACAGCCGCAGAGCTGGCTCACCAGCTTCCGCTGGGAAAACGGCAACGGCATGCTGACGCAGCTTAACCGGGAATTTCCGACGGTGAGCCTGCTGGATATCGGCGCGATCCTCAAACAGGTCGGGCAGGTGCTGGAGCAGGTGAGCCGCGCGCTGGAGGTGATGGTAGTGCTGGTGACCGTCTGCGGTGTGCTGTTGCTGCTGGCGCAGGTGCAGGTGGGCATGCGTCAGCGTCATCAGGAGCTGGTGGTCTACCGCACGCTGGGAGCCAGTAAACGGCTGCTGCGCGCCACGCTGTGGAGCGAATTTGCCCTGCTCGGTCTGGTGGCGGGCCTGGTGGCGGCCATCGGGGCGGAAACCGCGCTGGCGGTACTCCAGAGCAAAGTCTTCGACTTCCCGTGGGAGCCCGACTGGCGGCTGTGGCTCACGCTGCCCGTCTGCGGCGCCGTGCTGCTGTCCCTGTGCGGCGGCTGGCTCGGAACCCGGCTGTTGAAAGGTAAAGCGCTATTCCGCCAGTTTGTCAGCTAGTTTACTGACGTGATGATGACGCACCGGCATTTCTGCTGGTGCGTCATCGCTTAACGGCACAAATCGTTAATGCCCCTGCATTTAGTAGCACAAAACATTAAAAACCCGCCCACACAGCCCGAATTTTTCCGGTTAATATTCACCAGCTAAATATTTAGCAGCGTGTCTATCAAGGAAAAAGAATGACTATAAGAAAAACAGCGCTGGCGACAACGATCGGCGCAGCAGTGGCATTGGCTTCTTTCGCATCTCAGGCGGAAATCACCCTTCTGAAACAGGATCCGCAGGCGGGTAACCCGCTGAGCCGCCTGAACTTCACCGTTGGCGGCAGTATTCGTCCTCAGTTCCAGAATATGACCGGTGATGACGGCAAAAACAGCTACAAGCGCAACGGCTTTGACGGCGGCACCCGCTTCCGTTTCGCTGCGGATTACTACCTGTTCGATGACATCAGCTGGATCAGCTACTACGAGCTGGGTGTGAACATTCCGGCGCAGTTCAACTGGGATCATCACTACGCCGACGGCGCGCACGACACCTCTCGTCGTATGCTCTACACCGGTCTGAAGAGCGACACCTGGGGTACGCTGACCTTCGGCCAGCAGAACAGCGTGTACTATGACGTAGTGGGCGCAAAAACCGATATCTGGGACTACGACATGATTGGTCAGGCGCCAGGTAACGGGATCAACGGCGACTATGACGGCTCTTACCGTTCACGCCAGATGCTGAAGTACAAGAAAACCGTGGGCGATGCTGACATCTACGCCTCTTACCTGTTTGAAGACAGCGAATACCTGCCGGGCAACGGCCTGCGTTACAAACGTAAAGGCGGCGGTTCACTGGGTATCGATTATCACCTGACTACCGATCTGACCTGGGGCGCAGCGTGGAACTACACCCGCGCGGACATGCGTAACCCGGACAACGGCGACAGCAAATCCTACGACCAGAATATCCTTGGTACCGCCCTGAGTTGGACGCCGGATAACTGGACCTTCTCCGCAGGCGGCGGCTGGTATCAGAACTTCCTGACCACCAAAAAAGTGTCCGTTAACGACTACTTCGCCGGTGATGCATGGGGTATTGAATACTTTGCGGGTTACAAGTTCCCGGTTGGTCAGTATGCGGTGAAATCCATCCAGCCGTACTTCATGGGCGACCGTATTGAGTACGTGAATGGCCGTAACTACCAGCGCATCGACAACGGTGTGGGTATCAGCTTCCAGCTGGATTACGGTTTCCGCGTGGATTACGAACACGTGTTCACCTCCAGCACCGACAACCTGGGCGATATGAACCTGGTGCGTCTGCGTTACGACTTCTAAGTTGTCATGTAGGGTGCGGCCTGATGCCCTCACCCTGACCCTCTCCCACGGGGAGAGGGAAAAAACATTAAAAACGGCAACCCAGGTTGCCGTTTTGCTTTTACCTCGCCACCCGGCTTTATTTTTCAGCGATCGAGCCACTCAGCAATTTCTTCGTACGTCCCGCGATACACAATCTTCTCCGCCTTTTTCTCCAGCTGATAGCCGTACATCGGGTCGTAATAGTCCTTCAGCAACGGCACAAGCCAGCTGAAGTGCGCGTCAGTGCTGCCAGTACGCTGTTGCTCGACAAGCGCGGCATCCAGCAGGGCGGTAAATTCCGCAAAGCGTTGCAGCCCCAGACGGCGACGAATGGCGTACAGGCCGTGATGCAGATATTCGCTGTACGCTTTCCAGCCCGCCTCTTCACCGCAGGCGGCAGAAAAGTCGGCCCACATGTGGACGAAATACTCTTCGCGCAGGCGCTCAAGACGGATCTCAAACGGATCCTCGACCACCACGACAGGCGCTTCAGCCATGCGGTCGCGCAGGCACTCCGGCAGGTGATTGGAGCCAATCATCCGGCCCTCGTCTTCCAGCACCCAGCGCGTGGCGTCTTTTTTCAATAGCTCAACCGCAAGGTGATTCTCGAAGCTCGCCTGAGAAAGCTGCGGGGTGAGCGTGCGACCAAACGACGAGCCGCGATGGTGCGCCAGCCCTTCCAGATCGATGCCCTGTGCATGCTGCTTCACCAGCAGCGTTTTACCGTTACCGGTACAGCCGCCGATAAGCACCATCGGCTTTTGTGACTGCTCAATGGTCACCTGAATCGCCGTCTGACGCAGAGCCTTATAGCCGCCGCGTATCAACGGATAGTCGACGCCCGCCTCTTTCAGCCAGGCCTGTGAGATATGCGAGCGCTGGCCGCCGCGCGCGCAGCAAAGGTAGCCCTCAGGATGGGCAAGGCTGGCTTCCCGCCAGGCGCTGATGCGCGCCTCGCGCGTCTCGCCGTTGACCAGGCTATGGCCGAGCGCCAGCGCGGCGTCCGGACCCTGGCGTTTATAGCAGGTGCCGACGGCGGCACGCTCATCGTCGTTCATTAAGGGCAGGTTGAGTGCGGCGGGCATCGCACCCTGGGCAAATTCGATCGGCGCGCGAACGTCGATTAAAGGGGTATCGGACGCGAGGATCGCGCGATAGTCCGTTCCATCGTTCATGGTGGTTCCAGAAGAAAACTGAGCAGCAATGGGCGGGGATTGTACGCCGGGGAAGGGGAAGGTCAACTCCCCGGCGAGGGATACTTACTTCAGTTTTGACTGCGCCCAGACAATACCGCTCGCATATTCTGGCGGCAGCAGGGGAACAATCGCTTCCAGCGTGGCGCTCAGGCGGTCCGTGTCGGTATCGTTCAGGTTCAGATGGCCGACCTTACGCCCCGGACGCACCTCTTTGTCGTACCAGTGCAGGTGCACCAGCGGCAGCTTCAGCCAGTTGTAGTTCAGATCGGTGCCGATCAGGTTGATCATCACCGACGGGCTGGTCACCACCGGCTGCGGCAGCGGCAGATCGGTGATGGCGCGCAGGTGCAGCTCGAACTGGCTGATGGAGGCGCCGTTTTGCGTCCAGTGGCCGCTGTTGTGCACGCGCGGCGCAAGTTCGTTGATCAGCAGACCCGACGGCGTGATGAAACACTCCATCGCCATCACGCCCACATAGCCCAGCTCATGCATAATGGCAGAGAGCATCTCTTCCGCCTGCGCCTGCTGGTCAGCATTGGCCTGCGGGAAGGCGACGCTGGTGCGCAGAATCCCGTCCTGATGCAGGTTATGCGTTAGCGGGTAAAAAACGGTGTGCCCGTCATGCCCGCGCGCGCCAACCAGCGACACTTCACCGCTAAAGTTTATGCCCTGCTCAACAATGCACTCGCCGTAGCAGTCGTCCGGCAGCTCGGCGGTGTCGTTCGCGCGCAGGCGCCACTGCCCGCGGCCGTCGTAGCCGCCGACGCGACGCTTCACAATAGCCAGGTCTCCCAGCATCGCAAACACGTCATCCCACTCGCGCTTATCGGAAAGCAGCTGCCACGGCGCGGTCGCGAGGCCGAGCTTGTCGAAAAGCTGTTTTTGCGTGAGACGGTCGGCAATGATCGGGAAGACGTCGCGGTTCACAAAGGCGTTATGGCGCGCCAGCTCGCGGGTCAGGGCGGTTTCCGGCCAGCGTTCAATTTCGGCGGTGATCACGCTCTGATGGAACGGCACGGCTTCCGGCTCGGCATCCAGCCCGACGGGCCAGACGGCAATACCCAGCGGCTCACCGGCCTGACGTAGCATCCGGCCAAGCTGACCATTACCAAGAACGCAAACCTGCTTCATGCTGCACCCCGCGGATCCGGGTTATCCAGCACCTCATCGGTCTGGGCTTTACGCCACTCCGCCAGACGCTGATGTAACTCTTTATCATGCGTCGCCAGGATCTGCGCGGCCAGCAGGGCGGCATTTGCCGCACCTGTTTTACCAATCGCCAGCGTACCGACAGGAATACCGCGCGGCATCTGGACGATAGAGTAAAGGCTATCCACCCCGCTTAACGCGGCGCTTTGCACGGGAACACCCAGTACCGGCACCAGCGTTTTGGCGGCAATCATGCCCGGCAGATGTGCTGCGCCGCCCGCACCGGCAATGATCACCTCGTAACCGTTCTCTTCGGCGCTTTCGGCGAAGCTGAACAGTTTATCCGGCGTACGGTGCGCGGAAACCACTTCGACGTGGTGCGGAACATTCAGGATTTCAAAGATTTCGGCGGCGAACTGCATGGTAGCCCAGTCGCTTTTGGACCCCATCACGATGGCGACACGCGCCGGATTATTGCGGGAAGACATGCGTCTTAAAACTCCTGTGGTGCGGAACACACTGCTTTCGAGGGCACAGAGAATAGCATGTAATACCGGCAAGGAAAACGGTTGCGTGGTCGGGAAATGAGCGAAAAGACGGGGAGGCGTTAAAACGGGAAGGCGATCAGTTCGACACCTTCCGGCGTAACTTTGACCATCGATCCTTCGCTGTGCCAGGCGCCTAAAACCACGCGATGGGCGGGCTCGCCGTTGGCGATAAGGGAATGCACATCGGGACGATGGGTATGGCCGTGGATCAACCACTGAACGCGATGCTTCTCCATCACCTTCACCACCGCCTGCGGATTGACGTCCATGATGGTCATCGATTTGCTGCTGTTGGCGGCCTTGCTGCCCGCGCGCATTCTGGCGGCGATGCGGTTGCGGATAAACAGCGGCAGGGCGAGGAACACTTTCTGGATCCACGGGGTGTGAACTTTGGCGCGAAACGCCAGGTAGCCGGTATCGTCAGTGCAGAGCGTGTCGCCGTGCATGATCAGAATATTGCGGCCATAGAGGTTGAGCACCTGCTCTTCCGGCAGCAGCGTCATACCGCTCTCGCGGGCGTAGCGCTGGCCGATCAGGAAATCACGGTTGCCGTGAATGAAATAGCAGGGGACGCCGGAATCCACCAGCACTTTAATGGCCGCAGCTATCTCACGGTGCAGCGGGTTCGGATCGTCGTCGCCTATCCAGGCCTCAAACAGGTCGCCCAGAATGTACAGCGCGTCGGCGCTTTTCGCTTCACCGCGTAAAAAACGCAGAAAACCGGCGGTTATCGCCGGTTCTTCTGTTTGCAGATGCAGATCCGCAATAAAGAGTGTCGCCACGAATTACTCGCTGACGGTCACGCTTGTGATCACAACGTCTTCTTTAGGAACGTCCTGGTGCATACCGCTGCGGCCAGTAGAAACGGCTTTGATCTTGTCGACCACGTCCATTCCTTCAACCACTTCTGCGAATACGCAGTAGCCCCAGCCTTGCAGACTTTCGCCAGAGAAGTTCAGGAAGTCGTTGTCCGCTACGTTGATGAAGAACTGTGCGGTCGCAGAGTGTGGCGCCTGAGTACGGGCCATTGCCAGCGTACCACGGGTGTTTTTCAGGCCGTTGTTCGCTTCGTTTTTGATCGCTTCTTTCGTCTCTTTCTGGCGCATGCCAGGCTCGAAACCGCCGCCCTGGATCATAAAGCCGTTGATCACACGGTGGAAAATAGTGTTGTTGTAGAAACCTTCGCGGCAGTAGTCCAGGAAGTTTTTAACTGTTTCAGGCGCTTTGTCATCAAAGGTTTTGATTACGATATCGCCATGATTAGTGTGGAAAGTAACCATTTTTGCATCCTGTTCCGTTATTGTGGTGCGTCGACCCGTGCTCGGGTCACATATAGGGGCTTGTTATAGCATAACCACAGGACACGATCACCTTGCATTGTGTGCTGACCGTACTCCGAATTATGGGTATTATAAGGAACAAACAATCCACACACGTGTTTACATGGAATCTTCGATGTTAAAAATCTTTAATACAATGACGCGCCAAAAAGAGGAATTTAAACCTATCCATGCCGGGGAAGTCGGCATGTACGTGTGTGGTATTACGGTTTACGATCTCTGTCATATCGGCCATGGCCGTACCTTTGTCGCGTTCGACGTGGTGTCACGCTACCTGCGCTTCCTGGGCTATAACCTGAAGTACGTGCGCAATATCACCGACATCGACGACAAAATCATTAAACGTGCTAATGAAAATGGCGAAAGCTTTGTCGCGCTGGTGGATCGCATGATCGCCGAAATGCACAAGGATTTTGATGCCTTAAATATTCTGCGCCCGGACAGTGAGCCGCGTGCGACCCACCATATCCATGAAATCATTGATATCACCCAAAAGCTGATCGAGCGTGGTCACGCCTATGTGGCGGACAACGGCGACGTGATGTTCTCGGTGCCGACGGACCCAACCTACGGTGCGCTTTCCCGCCAGGATCTGGACCAGCTCCAGGCCGGTGCGCGCGTGGACGTGGTTGACGTGAAGCGCAATCCGATGGACTTCGTGCTGTGGAAGATGTCCAAAGCGGGCGAACCGAGCTGGCCATCCCCGTGGGGCGAAGGGCGTCCGGGCTGGCACATTGAATGTTCCGCGATGAACTGCAAACAGCTGGGCAACCATTTCGACATCCACGGCGGCGGTTCGGATCTGATGTTCCCGCACCACGAAAACGAAATCGCGCAGTCCACCTGTGCTCACGGCGGCGAGTACGTGAACTACTGGATGCACTCCGGGATGGTGATGGTTGACCGCGAGAAGATGTCGAAATCGCTGGGCAACTTCTTTACCGTGCGCGACGTGCTGAAGTATTACGACGCGGAAACCGTGCGCTACTTCCTGATGTCTGGCCACTATCGCAGCCAGCTGAACTACAGCGAAGAGAACCTGAAGCAGGCGCGCGCTGCGCTGGAGCGTCTGTATACCGCACTGCGCGGCACCGACAAGTCTGTTCCGGCCGCAGGCGGCGATGCGTTCGAAGCCCGCTTTGTTGAGGTGATGAACGACGACTTCAACACCCCGGAAGCCTACTCCGTGCTGTTCGACATGGCGCGTGAGGTGAACCGCCTGAAGTCAGAAGATATGGCGGCGGCCAATGCGCTGGCATCTCACCTGCGTAAGCTCTCTTCCGTGCTCGGCCTGCTGGAGCAGGAGCCGGACCTGTTCCTGCAAAGCGGCGCGCAGGCTGACGACGGTGAAGTGGCGGAAATTGAAGCACTGATTAAAGCACGTTTCGAAGCGCGTCAGGCGAAAGACTGGGCGGCGGCGGATGCGGCGCGTAACCGTCTGACCGAGATGGGCATTATTCTGGAAGATGGCCCGCAGGGAACCACCTGGCGTCGTAAGTAAGTCCGTAACGCCCGGTGGCGCTAACGCTTACCGGGCCTACAGATGAAAGTAGGCCGGGTCAGGCGCAGCCGCCACCCGGCTTTTTTACCTCCGTCGCCACCACAGCAACCCCATCAGCACCATCCCCGGCAGCCACACCCACAGCAGTTCTGAAATGATTACCTGATGCCCGTACGGCGTGGTATAGCGCGACAGCGCAAACGGCGCGACCTTAATCACCTGCCACGGCGCAAAGAAGCGCTCATCTGACCACGGCCACAGCCAGCCGACGCCTTTCCCGCCGGTGGTGATCGAATCCAGCAGGCTGTGCGACAGCAATGACACGGTTAAAAACAGCCAGCAGCGCATCACGCTGGCCCTGAACCATCGTCGGCCTGCCAGCACGCAGAGTATCGGCACCACCAGGGCAAACAGTAGCGAATGAGTGAAACCGCGATGGCCGAAAATATTCCCGTAGGCGACACCGAATTTAAACGCCAGTACGTCGGCATCGGGCAGCATGGCGAGGACGATCCCGGCAAACAGCAGGCGGGGTGGGACGACTTTAGTTCCGAGCCCTAAGCCCAGACACAGAGGTACGGCAGCGTGGGTGATAACGGTAGGCATTGCATTTATCCATGGCAAATCATGGGAATATAGCAGCAGATCCGCCGCAGCAAACCTGTGCTAAATTCTGATTTTACGCCGATTCCCGCGCGATAAGCTGCCCGGAGAGGGTAATGCGCTGCGTTTGCAGATCCGGCTCTTTCAGCCTGCGGATCATCAGCCCTGCCGCCTGGCGGCCGGTCTCTTCGCTGGCAGACGAAACGTAAGTCAGCGACGGCGACGTGAGATTAACGTGGAGCATATCTTCAAAACCGATCAGCGCCACCTGCTGGGTTAAAAACACGTCTTTACCCACCGTGCGCCCCACCTGGTGAATACCGGAGATCGAACCGATCATCGCGTCCGGTGAATGGCAGAGCAGGGCGGTAATCGTGTTGTTCTTCTCCAGCAGCTGACGAGTCGCCATGGCCGCCGCCTGCGTGTCATCGGTGCAGGCGGGTGAATATTCCTCACGCCAGACCAGGCCGTTCTGCGTCATCGCGCTGCGAAAACCGAGCAGGCGCTGCTCGCGGATACGGCACCCGTCGCGCCCGCCGATGTAGGCGATGTTGCGGTGCCCGCGCTCGATAAGATAACGCGCGGCCAGGTTCGCCGCCTGGCGGTTATCGCGCATTACCAGGTTGCATTTCTCTTCCAGCAACGACTGCGAAACCGCCACAAGCGGCAGCGGGCAGTGACGAATGTGCTCCGGAAGAGAGGCGGCGCGGGTGTCCGACGCCAGGTAGATGACGCCCGCCACGCCCTGCTGCTTAAACGAGAGCAGGGTCCGTTCAAGATGTTCGCCGTCGTTCAGCGGCTGACCGAGAAAAACCATATAACCCTGCTTCTCCAGCTCCTGAACGATGCTCGCCATCACCTTGATGGAAAAGCTGTCGCTGAAGTCGCGCAGGATCAGGCCGATTAGGTTGGAGGTGTTGGCGCGAAGGTTGGCAGCGGCGACGTTATGAACATAGCCCAGCGTTGTGATGGCGGCATTGACCTTCCCGATCGTCGCCTCTGAGATCTTCCCTTTCTGGCGCAGCACCAGCGAAACGGTAGAAACCGACACGCCCGCATGCTTTGCGACATCAATAATGCTGACTTTCTTCAAAACCGCTCCCTGAAATTTCCCGATTATCAGCCAGATAAGAGGCGTTCCCCAGCGTACAGGAGACGCCTCCTTCAGGCATCTTATTATTTGCCAATCATGGTGGACATGGTCTGGGCGATAAACTGTGCTCTGGCCCCGAAAATCACCTGTATCCCGTTGTCGCCCACGAACACCACGCCGCGCGCGCCAAGCCCGTTCAGCCCGTCCCGGTCCACCGCTTCGCTCTTCGCCACTTCCAGACGCAGACGCGTGATGCAGGAGCCGACGGAATCAATGTTCTGCGCACCGCCCAGCAGGCCGATGATTTCGGTGGCAAGTTCGGAATCGGACTTGTCATTCGCGCTGGCGGTCACTTCGGTGCGGCCCGGCGTTTTCACGTCGAAGCGACGGATCACGAAGCGGAAGGTGAAGTAGTAGATCAATGCCATCGGAATGCCGATGATAATGGCGCTCAGGAAGTTGGTCTGATAGCCGTTAAACGACGGCAGGATCCCGAACGACAGGTAGTCGATAAAGCCCGCCGAGAACGATTTGGCGATGTGCGCATGCAGCAGGTACATGGTCATGTACGCCAGCCCCGCCATGATGGCGTTGAAAACGTAAAGGATTGGCGCCACGAAGATAAAGGTAAACTCCACCGGCTCGGTGATCCCCGTCAGGAAACAGGTGAGCGCCGCAGAGAACAGAATACCGGCCGCGATTTTCTTATTCTTCGTGTGCGCTTCGTGGTACATCGCCAGGCACGCCGCAGGCAGCGCGAACAGCATCAGCGGGAACTCGCCCTGCATGAATTTCCCGGCGTTCTGGTAGGTGTCGCTGCTGAAGGATTTCACCCCTTCTTCCAGCATCTTGAACCAGATGGTCTGGTCGCCGTGGATCACCTGCCCCGCCTGTGTAGTGTAATCCCCGAACGAATACCAGAAGGAGGGATACCAGATGTGATGCAGGCCGAGCGGGATCAGCGCGCGCTCCACCAGCCCGAAGATAAAGGTCGAGGCCGCCTGGTTATCGCCATTCACCACCACGGACAGGGCGTCGATGCCGGACTGAATGTGCTGCCAGACGTACGGCAGCAGCAGGCCGAGCAGGAACGACAGAAACGCCGTCGCAATCGCCACAAAACGCTTGCCGGAGAAGAAGCCGAGGAACTCCGGCAGCTGCATGGTGTGGAAGCGGTTGTAGCACCAGGCCGCAAGAATACCGCAGATCAGGCCGCCAAAGACGCCCATCTGCAACGTCGGAATGCCGACGACCATGGCGTATTTACCGCCCTGAGAGGCCATTTCCGGCGTAATGCTCAGCACGGTGCTGATGGTGATGTTAGTGACAAACACGGAGACCGCCGCAGAGAGTGCGGCAATGCCGGATTCCGAAGCCAGTCCGACGGCAGAGCCGATGGCGAACAGCATCGGCAGGTTATCAAAGATAACCCCGCCGGCGTTCATCATCAGCGGCAGATGGAACTTATCGCCGAAGGCCAGCAGCAGGCCCGCAGCGGGTAGCAGTGAAATTGGCAGCATTAAGGCGCGACCAATCATCGATAACTTAGACAGCGATTTAACAAACCCTGATATCAGGCTCATGCTGATTTCCCCCGAGTAGCGCTTTTTCGCGCTGTTATTGTAAGTAGAACGTTTTAGTAGAACGTTCTACTTATCGTGGGGAAAGTCTGAAAATCGCGCAACTTAATTTTCACATTTCGCCAGAGGGAATAGTGATTATTTGAAGTTGATCGATAATTAACCGTGATGGGTGTGAGGGGATTGTGAGAGAAATTGCCGGGTGGCGGCTTCGCCTTACCCGGCCTACAAACGGAAACAGTACGTAGGCCCGGTAAGCGCAGCGCCACCGGGCATCAGACAGCTTACGCCGTCACGGTCACGCTCTGTCCTGCAAAGCTCACGGTCTGACCCGCGACAATTTTGCAGCGCTTGCGGGTTTCCACCGCGCCGTCTACTTTTACCTGCCCGTCGGCTATGACGATCTTCGCCTGCGCGCCGCTTTCGCTCCAGCCTTCCAGCTTCAGCAGATCGCACAGCTCAACGTGCGGGTGTTTACCTAAAGAAAAAGTTGCCATGATTACGCGTCCTCTACGTCGTGATACTCCTCGCACGCCTGCAAGGTATTCTGAATCAGTGTTGCTACCGTCATCGGGCCTACGCCGCCCGGGACCGGAGTGATATAGGATGCACGCGCTGCGGCATCTTCATACACCACGTCGCCGACCACTTTGCCGTTTTCCAGACGGTTAATACCCACGTCCACGACGATTGCGCCCTCTTTGATCCACTCGCCCGGAATAAAGCCCGGCTTGCCGACCGCAACGATCAGCAGATCGGCGTTTTCGACGTGGTGACGCAGGTTTTTGGTGAAGCGGTGGGTGACGGTGGTGGTGCAGCCCGCCAGCAGCAGCTCCATGCTCATCGGACGGCCCACGATGTTGGAGGCGCCAATTACCACGGCGTTGAGGCCGTAGGTATCGATGTTATAACGCTCCAGCAGCGTCACGATGCCGCGCGGGGTACACGGACGCAGGCGCGGCGCGCGCTGGCACAGGCGGCCCACGTTATACGGATGGAAACCGTCAACGTCTTTGTCCGGCGCGATGCGCTCCAGCACCTTCACGTTGTCGATGCCCGCAGGCAGCGGCAGCTGAACCAGGATACCGTCGATCTCTTTATCGGCATTCAGGGTGTCGATCAGTTCCAGCAGTTCCGCTTCGCTGGTGGTTTCCGGCAGATCGTAAGAGCGGGAGACGAACCCCACCTCTTCACACGCTTTGCGTTTGCTGCCGACATAAATTTGCGAAGCCGGGTTGCTGCCAACCAGCACAACGGCCAGCCCGGGGGCGCGAAATCCGGCGGCTTTACGCGCCTTCACTTTTTCCGCAACCTCAGAGCGCACCTGCTGCGCAATCGTTTTACCGTCAATAATCTTTGCTGCCATCAGAGAGAAGATTCCGTCTGTAACGTTAGAAAGGAGGGATTGCCTGTATTTTGTCAGAAGCGAGCGCCGCTGTCAGTCACCCTTTACGAGATTTCATCGATGTCCCGCAAAATCCCTTCTCAGGGCATGGTCAATTTCTTAGAGGTGATTAGGATGTGACCTGGCAAAATGGCAGCGTTTTGACATATTACAAAATAAATTCCTGAGCTACTTTGTCCTCTCCGAAATAAGCCTTCAATTTTTTAATTGATCGTATTTCTTATTCCCGAATATGCGCGGGAAGGGTTATTTACATTTTAAAGGAATAGACATGAAACTCAGCAACATTGCTTCTACTGTTATTGCAACTCTGGCCCTGGTCGCGGGTGCCGCTCACGCAGAAGATCCGGTAGCGCCTGTATCTGTAAACGGTGGTACGGTGCATTTTAAAGGTGAATTAGTGAATGCCGCGTGTTCAGTGAATACTGACTCTTCAGAGCAGACGGTTAATCTTGGCCAGTACCGTACCGCGAAATTCACTAAAGTGGGTGACACCACCTCCAATATTCCGTTCACCATCGAACTGAACGACTGCGATCCTGCGGTAGCGAAAACCGCTGCTGTCGCGTTTACCGGCCAGATCGACGCCACCGACAAAACGCTGCTGGCGGTAAGCTCCGGTAACAACGACAACTCCGCGAAGGGCGTAGGTATTGAGATCCTCGACAGCAAATCCTCCACGCTGACCCCGGACGGCGCCACCTTCTCTGCGGCGCAGAACCTGATTGAAGGGACTAACACCCTGAACTTCACCGCGCGCTATAAAGCCACGGCGGCGACCACCGAGCCAGGCCAGGCAAACGCGGACGCAACATTCGTAATGAAATACGAGTAATGCCTGAGTACAGGGATGTGGCTGGCCTCAGGGAAGAGGTCTTTTGATCGCCTATACCGGGAGCGAAGGATGACAAGGACTGGGATACTGCTGTGTGCCCTTGCGATTGCCTCAGCGGTAAACGCACATACCGTGGTCATAGACGGCGGCAAAGTACACCTCAGGGGAGAGCTGGTTAACGGCGGCTGCGCCGTGGCCCCGGACAGCCAGAATATGCGCGTGGATATGGGGCAATACCGCACAAACGCCTTTTCCGGCGTCGGCAGCTTTTCCACGGTTAATGTGCCTTTCACCGTACGTCTGCTGGATTGCAGCGTGGACGTCTCCCGCACCGTGGGGATCCAGTTCCAGGGAGTGACACCGGCAGAAGACCCGCAGGTTTTCCTGGCGACATCGCGGCCGGGGGAAAATGCGGTCAGCAGTGGTGTCGGGCTGGCGCTTTTTGACGAACAGCAACGTCAGATCATCCCGAACGCGACGGCGGTGAGCTGGTTACCCATTGACACCCGCGAGCTGGTATTTCATTTCAGCGCCCGCTACCGGGCAATTTCCGAACACCTTGTACCAGGCACTATTCAGTCGAATGTCTGGTTTACGTTGATTTATCCCTGACGCCTGCGAACTAATTATTAAAGGTACGGTTGTGATGAACACCCTGATTAAACCTGGACTGTTTTTATCTTTTATTTTGATGATGGTTTCTGCCAGCGCGAATGCGTCCGGCGGAATTGCGCTGGGCGCGACGCGCGTTATTTATCCGGCCGATGCCAAACAAACGTCGCTGGCGATCACCAACAGCAATAAACAAGAGCGCTATTTAATTAACGCGTGGATAGAAAATGCCAACGGGCAAAAGGAAAAAACCTTTGCCGTCACGCCGCCGCTGTTTGTCAGCGAGCCGGCCAGCGAAAACACCCTGCGCATTATCTACGCAGGCCCGGCGCTGCCTGCCGATCGCGAATCGCTCTTTTACATGAACGTCAAAGCGATTCCCTCCGTCAGCAAAAAACATCAGGACGGCAACAACGTCCTGCAACTGGCTATTCTGTCACGTATCAAGCTGTTTGTTCGCCCGGCTAACCTGGCGATGCCGCCGGAAGAGGCGCTCTCACAGCTGCGCTTTGAGCGCGTCGGCAACCATCTTAAGGTGAGCAATGCCTCGCCGTATTACGTCACGCTGGTCAATCTGAAGCTCGGCGGTCAGACGCTGGATAACCTGATGGTTGCTCCTAAAAGCTCGGCGCAGCAGGTGCTGCCTGCCGCTGCGAGCGGCACGCTCTCCTGGCAGAGTGTGAATGACTATGGCGCCATTACGCCGGCGCGTAGCGTCAGCCTGTGAGCAGAGACAGGGCGATGAACACTCAATGGCGTTACTGCCCGGTTGCGCTGGCACTGATGGCAACGCTCTGGCCACTCGCTGGCTGGGGCGAAAGCTACTTTAACCCGGCGTTTCTCTCCGATGACACGGCGAACGTGGCGGATTTGTCGCGTTTTGAAAAAGGCCACCAGCAAGCACCGGGCGTCTATCGCGTCGATATCTGGCGTAACGATGAGTTTATCGGCACGCAGGACGTGCGGTTTGAGCAAGCTGACAACACGCCGCCGGTCGCGGGCGGTTTGTCGCCGTGCATTACGCGCGCGATGCTCGATCGCTTTGGCGTCAATATCGCCGCCTTCCCGGAACTGAGCAACGTGCAGGGCGATACCTGCGTTCCGCTCACCACGGCTATTCCGGGCAGCGAAACGGCGTTCAACTTCGCCTCGTTGCGCCTGAACGTCAGCCTGCCTCAGGTGGCGATGCAAAACAGCGCCCGCGGGTATATTCCACCTGAACAGTGGGATGAAGGCATCCCCGCCGCGCTGCTGAACTACAGCTTTACCGGCAACCGGGGCAGCGACGACGACAGCTACTATCTGAACCTGCAAAGCGGGTTGAACTATGGCGCCTGGCGATTACGCAATAACGGCGCGTGGCGTTATACCGAAAGCAACGGCCAGCGGCACAGCAGCTGGCAAAATATTGGTACCTGGGCGCAGCGTACGATCATCCCGCTGAAAAGCGAGCTGGTGCTTGGCGACAGCAACACCGGTAACGATGTCTTCGACAGCGTTGGTTTTCGCGGTGGTCGCCTCTATTCGTCCGACAGTATGTACCCGGACAGCCTGCAAGGTTACGCGCCTACCGTGCGCGGAATCGCCCGCACCCCTGCCAAAGTGGTGATCCGCCAGAACGGATACGTGATTTACCAGAGCTATGTGCAGCCGGGGGCTTTTGCGATAACTGATCTTAACCCGACCTCCTCAAGCGGTGACCTGGAGGTGACGGTGGAAGAGAGGGACGGCAGCCAGCAGCGCTACACCGTCCCGTATTCCACCGTTCCGCTGCTCCAGCGTGAAGGACGCTGGAAATACGATCTGGTGGCAGGGGACTATCGCAGCGGCAACAGCGAGCAGGACACGCCGTTCTTTACTCAGGGTACGATGATTGCGGGTCTTGCCGACGGCTATACGCTGTACGGCGGAACGCAGCTGGCCTCGCGCTATACCGCCATCGCCATTGGCGCGGGTAAAAACCTCGGTGACTGGGGGGCGGTTTCACTTGATCTCACCCATGCCCGCAGCCAGCTTGCCGATGACAGCCGCCATGAAGGGCAGTCCCTGCGGTTCCTGTACGCAAAATCTCTTAACGGATTCGGCACCAACTTCCAGCTGCTGGGCTATCGCTACTCGACCAAAGGCTTCTACACCCTCGACGATGTGGCCTGGCGCACAATGGAAGGCTACCAGTATGGCGACGATCAGGACGATGACGGCGTGCCGGACGTGCAGAGCTATCACAACCTGACGCTGAATAAAAAAGGGCGTTTCCAGCTCAATATCTCCCAGTCTCTCGGCGATTACGGCTCGGTGTACGTGTCGGGCAGCCAGCAGAGTTACTGGGGCACCAGCGAATCCAACGTCTGGTATCAGCTTGGCTACGCGGGCGGGGTGAAAGGGGTCAGCTACGCCTTATCCTGGTCGTGGAACAAGGCCGTCGGCATTGACGGAACCGACCGGATCGCCTCGTTCAACGTCTCCGTCCCGTTCAGCCTGTTCACCCGTCACGGCTACCGTCGCGATAACGCGATCGACCGGGCCTATGCCACAGCCTCTGCCAGCCGTAACAGCGACGGTGATACCAGCTGGCAGACCGGGATCAGCGGAACGCTGCTCCAGGATCGTAACCTGAACTACAGCGTCACGCAGGGTCACACCAGCAATAACGGTGCCAGCGGCAGCGCCAGCGCTAACTGGCAGGCGACGTACGGCACGCTGGGCGTGGGCTACAACTACGCCCGGGATCAGCACGACCTCAACTGGCAGCTCTCCGGCGGCGTGGTAGGGCATTCAGACGGCATCACATTCAGTCAGCCGCTGGGCGATACCAACGTCTTGATCAAAGCGCCGGGCGCGTCAGGCGTGAGCGTCGAAAACCAGACCGGCGTCAAAACAGACTGGCGTGGCTATGCGGTGATGCCGTACGCCACGGTGTACCGATACAACCGCGTGGCGCTGGACACCAACACCATGAGCAACAACACCGACATTGAAAATAACGTTTCCAGCGTCGTGCCGACGAACGGTGCGCTGGTGCGCGCCAGTTTTGACACCCGCATCGGCGTGCGTGCGCTGCTCACCGTGAAGCGTGATAACCAGCCTGTACCGTTTGGGGCGGTGGTGCGTGAGACGCAGAGCGGCGTAACCAGCATGGTGGGAGATGACGGTCAGATTTACCTGAGCGGGCTGCCGCTGAGCGGAGAACTGCTGATTCAGTGGGGAGACGGGAAACAGTCCCAGTGTCGTGCGCCCTACAGCCTGCCAGAACAAAGCCTGCAACAGGCGATCACACTTAAGGGGATCCGCTGTGAATAAAATCCATTATCTGGGGCTATCCCTGCTGGCGTTTTTTCCGCTATCTGAGGCCTTCGCCACGGTCTGCGTCAATGAAAATGGCGTGCCGACGGAGGTGTATTACGACCTGACGGATAAATTTAACAGCTCCAATAACCAGGTGGGGCAGATTGTCACGCTCAGCGAGAAGTCCCAGTGGGTGGGCGTCAACGCCGTCTGCCCTAAGGGAACGTCCGGGAACACCACCAAGCGCAGCTATGTTACCGATTTCCCTGTTACGGGCACCAGCGATGGCTACCAGTATCTGAAGCTAAACGACTATCTGGACGGGGCGATGAAAATTACCGACAGCTACGCTGGCACGTTTTATCCGCCCAAAAGCTACATTCAGATGGGGAGCCACCCGAATGTGTCTAAAAACAAACCGTTTGGCGTACAGGATTCCAGCCTCGTCTTCCGGCTTAAAGTGACCCGACGCTTTATCAATATGGTGGTGATCCCCCGGGCGACCATGTTCCGGGTTTACGTCACCACGACCTCCTCGGATCCGCTCACCACGCCGGTTTATACCATCAGCTACAGCGGGACTATTCAGGTACCTCAGAGCTGTGAAATTAATGCCGGGAATGTGGTGGAGTTCGATTTCGGAGACATCGGCGCCTCCCTGTTCAGTAAAGCAGGCATCGGGAATAAGCCGGAGGGGATCTCAGCGCAAAGCAAAACCATCGGCATCAAATGCACCAACGTCGAGGCGAACGCCATGCTCACGATGCGTGTTGAAGCGGAGAAGGTTTCAGGCAGTACGCTGGTTTCCGATAACGCGGATGTGGGTTTTGTGATTGCCAACAGTAATGGCGTGCCGCTGACGCCCAACAACCTGACCAGCAAAATCCCGTTCCGTCTGGACGACAGCGCTCAGGCGCAGGTGGGGATCCGCGCGTGGCCCGTCAGCGTAACCGGTAAAAAACCTGCCGAGGGGCGTTTTACCTCTCGCGGCTATTTACGCGTCGACTACGACTAAGGAGCAGGTATGCGAAACGGAATGCGGTATTTAGCCGTCGCGCTCTTTGCGCTTTGCTCCCCTGCACACGCAGAGACGGCGCTTGGGGAAATTAACATTCAGCTCTACGGCAATATCGTGGATTTTACCTGCGTGGCGGAGGGGGACGACAGCAATAAAACCGTCACGCTCGGCACCTGGCCCACGAAACAGCTTCGCACAACGGGGAGCCGGACGCAGCCTGTACCGTTCACCCTGAAGCTGACCGGATGTCCGCCGGGGGCGGCTTCGGTCACATTTACGGGGAAGATGGACGGGCATGATAATAGCCTGCTGGCGCTGAATGATGCCAGCGCGGCCAGCAACGTGGCCGTGGAGATCCTCGACCGGGATAAAACGCGCCTCGCGTTGCAGCAGGCCAGCCAGACGGTGGCGGTAGATGCGCAGGGAAATGCCGAACTGTCGTTTTATGCCAATTATATCGCCACGGCGGATAACCCGCAGCCGGGACGGGCTGACGCCGATGCAACTTTCATGATTAATTATAATTAATCGTATCCACTCTCCCTGTAACGGTTATATGTTGCAGGGAGAGGGTAGGATTACAGTAATTCGTGCGCTTTCGCGTAATCAATTAATTCAACGATACTTTGCACGCCCAGCTTGGAAAAGATATTAGACTTATGGGCGCTAATTGTTTTGTTGCTAAGTAATAATTGATCCGCAATCTCCTTATTAGATAATCCGTTCGCCAGATATCGCAGAACCGTCACTTCACGATTTGATAATGGCATATCCACAGCGGCGCCCGTCCGCGAGCCCAGATGGTTTATAAAACTCAATGTTTCTGAGGGGAAGAAGGAATAGCCCGTCAGGATCATTTCCACCGCGTTATAAATTTCCCCCAGATCTTTTCGCTTACTGACAAAACCATTTGCCCCGGCGCGGATGGCGCGTCCTGCGTAGAAGGCTTCAGATTTCGAAGAGAGGAAAAGAACCTTAATGTCTTTATTTAAGTTCCTGATTCTTTTCAGTAATACGAACCCATCCGTGCCCGTCATTTCAATATCGAGAATGACCAGGTCAATGGGGTGGTTGCGTATACAGTCAAGCACCTCGTGGCTGTCGCCTGACTTCAGTTTGACCTGGATGTTTTTATTTTTCTGTAGCAGGACTTCTATCGACATTCTGACGATAGGGTGTTCGTCCATAATGATAACGGATGCCGGTTTCATTTTTTATGCCTCAGATTGTTAAAAGCGTTATGCTGAGTTTTGTTAAAACTCTCGAAAAGCCGGAAGGATAATTGCGCAGATCCTTGTACGGTAAATGTCCCTGGGAAGAGCGAAAGCATCCTTGTTTACGTAGTGGTGATATCAATGCCTCAGCGCAGTTATCTCATAAGGCTGGTTATGGCAAAATGATTTTTCTTATTCGCGTGTCAAACACGTCTTATTATACCGTTTAAGTATTGTCCGAAAAGCCTGTAAATTAATATCCATATATTGCTGATTATTATGTTCTGGATCTGAATCACTAACTTTTTAAAATTAGCAAAAATGTCCTGATATTGCATTTACCACACACTTTCATCTTTATGTAATAACAAAAAATAAACGATTTTACTGTATGTTAAATGAATGTTAACAGCGAGCAGGCTGTGACAACCAGCATCCCGCCTGCCTGCCATCCCTGAAATCCGCCATTTCGTGCGTCATCTCTCCGTTTCAAACGCCTCCTGGCAAATTGCCGTTCCCAACAACAGAACAGTACTATCTGCTGTTTTCTTCACCTCTCATCGCATTCTTTTACAGGTGAATCGCTTGTTTTTACACCATTATCATCCTGTTAACTGAAGCGCCAGAACCTTAACGCATGGATAAAATCACTCTCGTTGAGCGTACCGGCAGCATTTCGCATGGTTTAAGACCTGGAATTAGGAATAGTTATAAAATCGAAAGTTTTGTTAAAAAACACAAAAATTTAACATACATCCTAAGTAATTTCCTAAAGGTCTTTAGGAATTAAGAAGTTACTGAATACGTTAATACGTGAAATCTGAGAGGTTGTTGAGAAGATGTAGCAACTCATGACGATGATTCAGCCCAAGTTTCGCCAGGATGCAGCTGAGACGGTAAATAATGCGGCTGTAGGGGCGGTTCTGTAACTGCGCGATCTGCCGCAAGGAGCTCCCCTGCGACAGCGCCTGTAAAATCGGCCATTCATCCCGTGAAAACCACTCTTTGCGGTTGCCGGCCGGTGACGGTGCTTCCAGCAAGGTTTGTTGCATAGCCAGCGCCGTTAGCTGGCGTTCAAGCACATGAAAAGGGCCAGCCGCTTTACAAAACAGGCGAGCATCATAATCATCGGCGCGGACGAGCAGGTAGGGTGTCAGGTAGGGGGCGAACAGGCTGTGGCGGCGTAATCGGTCCAGCAGGTCGATGAGCGGCGAGGCGCGGCTCTCAATGTCTATTACCAGACGCGATGAAGGCCAGTGATTTAAATCACTGAGGGCGGCTTCCAGCGTGGAATAGTCGCAGCAATTGCTCAGGGGCGACTGCCCGCTCAGTAAACCGGAACGGAAAAAATTATCCTGTGTGACCAGAATGATAAAGGGAGCATCGGTTTTGCGGGTCTGGTTGATTGACTGGCTCAAATATTCGAGACGATCAAAAAATGGGAGAGCAAAAGGCGAGTGCGTAGAACCCAGTGAATCACTTCCTGTCCGACGACGCCGGTAACGGCGCACTGTCATTCGCATAGCTTCCCTCTTGGCGATGACCGTTCAGTCCTCCTGCCATCTCCAGGATGGCCAATAATATCCCTGACCGAAGCGCGCGCCAGCATGAAGCGCGCAAGTACGGTCCCGTTCTGTTTCAATGCCTTCAATAAGCACATTCGCAGCGATTTTTGAACAAAGGGTGACCAGCTGTGTCAGCGCCGGCGTTTCACGTAAACGCCAGAAAGCGATCTTATCGATTTTTATTCCGCTTAATGGCAGGCGGCAGGATAAAAATGCGTGCCCTGACGCTTCATCAATATCATCCAGCCAGATCCGGTGTCCTCGCGCGGTCAACTGCTGAAGCGCACAACTCACCCTCAGACGCGCCGGGTCTGAGAGTGTAAAGAACGAGGCAGGCTCCACGAGTTCAATGTTCAGCGGTGGGCTGTTAAGTTGCAGTAAACGCTGGAACATTTCCGGTATGGTCAGAACGGTTATCGGCAAATTTATGAAAAGGTTGTCACAGGGGAAGGGGTTTTTTAACGCGGCGATCTGTGCTTCCAGCAGCATAAGCGCCCGGGCGGCGGACCAGTCCTGGAAAAAGCTTTCGTTTTGCTGATGCGGCGACAGCACGCTGAGCACTTCGGCCCCCACCGTGCGCGAAGATGAGAGGGCGACAATGGGTTCAAGCTTAATGCCTGTAATATCGTGTGAGATGTGCTGCACGCACGAGGGAAAACCTGTCTGGTCTGGCGCTGTCACTCCGTCGTCCTGTTCACTTCCAGCCTCCAGGCGGCCGGGTTACCGCTGGACAGTGTGAAGGTGAAGTAAACAGGAAAACAGCAGGCGTTACTTAAAAGCGGCTAAGCCTTTTCGCAGCCCGTAAAAGAGGGATAAATGTTGAAAAAACAGCCGTATTTACAATCAGCTAGTCATTATCGCCAGAGAAGGCGGAAAAGGCATTGACTCACTACGCATTGACCGTATAATTCCAGGCGTTTCACCACCGCGAAGTACACTCTTCTCCGTGCGCCCTTAGCTCAGTTGGATAGAGCAACGGCCTTCTAAGCCGTAGGTCGTAGGTTCGAATCCTACAGGGCGTGCCATTTAAAAACAGTTACCTACGCCAGTTTCAAGCCAGCCTGATTTTCTCCTTGTGTCGTATTTGTGTCATGGTTGCCAAAAATGGCATCAATTTTCCGTGCGTGTTCGCTTAAGTGGTTCGGCGCCAGGTGAGCGTATCGACGTACCATTTCGATGGACTCCCAGCCGCCCATTTCTTGCAGAACGGACAACGGAACGCCGGACTGAATTAACCAGCTCGCCCAGGTATGCCGGAGGTCATGAAAACGGAAGTCTTCTATACCCGCTCTTTCCAGTCCAATGCGCCAGGCGACATTGTCATCCACTCGCATTTTGCGGACAGCCGGAGTGACGGTTTTATCCGGGCGCGTTGATGGCTTCGTGTGAACGAATACCCACCTGGAACTTTTCCCGATCTGATCCCTTAACACCCTGCATGCGGTATCATTCAGAGCCACGCCGATAGCCTTGCCCGCCTTCGCGTTCTCCGGATTTACCCATGCAACCTTTCTCTGCATATCGACCTGCTGCCACTCCAGATCAATTATGTTGGAGCGGCGCAGGCCGGTTGCCAGTGCAAATATCACCACCGGCTTTATTGACTCCGGCATGCAGGCGATAAGCCTTTCCGCCTCATCTCTGGTCAACCAGCGGATGCGTTTGCTGATCGGCTTTTTGGTTTTTATAACCGGGGCTGTTTTAATCCACCCCCAGTCATTAGCCGCAGCCTTAAACAGAGAACGCATAAAAGAAAGATGCTGGCTCTTTGTGGCCTGGCTAACCGGTTTATCGTTATACGGCGGCGGCTCCTTTCCCCGCCGGATTGCCGCGTCCCTTCGTGACTCCCAGATCTGAATATGCTTACGGTTGACCATCTTAGAAACAGCCTCGTTAACCTGCTCGGCTGTGATGGTCGAAATATCCCGCCCGGAGAAATGCCGCAGGAAGTATTCTATTTTGGTCTTGTCGTCATCAAGTGACCGCTTATGCTCCTTCTCGCGGATCCACCTGATGCAACATTCCTCGAATGTCCTCGTCGGAAGCTCCCCAATTTTATCCACCCGCCACGCTTCAGCCTTCAGCTTGTCGTGCAGCTCCTGCGCTTGTTTCTTGTCCCCCGTACCAAGAGATCGTCTAATTCTTTTCCCTGACGGCGTAACGAAATGACAGTGCCAGACGCCGCCTCTGAGGGTGATTGACATAAAATTTCTCCTTTATGTTCACCCGCGCTCGCGGAAACAGGATCGCGCGGGTCATGTAAATACGCAATACAGGCGACGTCGGTCGTCCGGTATTTGTTCCCGATTTTCTTCCCGGCCAGCTGCCCCGAGTCGATAAGACGGTAGACAGTTCTCGGTGAGACTTTCAGGAGTTTCGCTGCCTTTTGCGCAGTGAGTGGCTCTGCTGTAACCATCTCACCTCCTATGACATTGTTTTATAAAACTGCGGGCCGTCTGGTGTGGCCGCACGTAATTCGTTTTCCGAGTGCACTGAATAATTGCCGTCATCCCATCGCACCCAGGCTTTCGGGTGATCGCCTTCTGGCTCCAGTTGGCTATCCACCACGCCATGTATACCGCCGGTCTTCTTCTGGACTAATGCGCCCACATTAAAAGCAGCCATTGCACACCTTCCGGTTCGTGAAGAAATGAGATGAGAGCGCCCAGCGCCATAAGTGCGGCGATGAGCCAGGTCATTGGGTTCGAATGCATGATTAACTCCCAAAAGAAAACCCGCTCAGTGGCGGGTTCTATTTAGGTGAGACAGGGATGTGGCGAACGGTCTATTCGGGCATTAAAGCGAGGAAATCTTTTTTATAAAGTTCTTTCAATTCAGACATAACCTCGGCAGAGGCCATTTCGTGGGTAAGCAAAGTTCTGCCCAGACGTTTCTCAGCATCCTGCTGAAAATCAGAAAAGCTCCCGATCAATACCCCAGTGTAGCCAGTTAGGATGGTGCACTGCTGTTGTGTCAGTTTCATCTAATTCCTCCTTTATGATGACGGTATTCTATCGCACTAAATTTTCGCACCCAATAGCCAGCTCGTAACTGGCTATCAGTTGCGTCATAGTTGACTGCGGGCGTTCTTCAGATAATCAGGGTCAGGCACGATCTCATCACATACTTCTGGCTCTTCGAGAGCATCGCGAAATGCAGCTGCGACAATCTTCCCGCCCATAAACTCAAGCCCCGCACTGACTGGCGGCTCCTTGCCGTCTTCATACTCAAATACGAAAGTCATCTTTCCCATAATCTCTCCTCAATGCATCTGCATGGCTCTCAGCCGTTTAATGTGCTCGCTCGTTTCCAGTTCGGCGCGGATCTGCTCCGCCTCCCGATGGTCGAGCGGCTCGAAATCGTTAATAAATCTGTCGATTGACGCGGTGTTGATCCGCCCCTGTCGCCAGTAGCGGACAACTTCTGATGTGGTGGAATGAATAATTACGGGCCAGCCGTGCTGGTCAGCGAATATCTGGCCGCGCTGGATTAGCTTGAACATTGGCTGACTCCTGCAAAAGGAGGTAGACGATTGCCACGGCGCGAAGTGGGTTACGGTGAGTGGCGCTGATGCCAGATTCGTGCGATGCCTGCCAGACGGTCTTACCTGATGGGGTGAGGCCGATCCGGTGCTTCTTCATTGCCGGGAATAGCTCTTCGGCACGACGCAGCGGGAAATAACCAGTGTTCTGCACCGTGTTAAACCAATTCCACGACAAATTGGCGCCGGTACTTTCATGCGGGTGAATGGTGGCGCTGTATTTTGGCTTAAGGAAATAGGCCAGCCTGACGCTGATTTCCCCATCACTCAGCTTGCTGTAATCCATCACTCCTCCTCCATATACAGAGACCAGCCACTTATGGCGTCAACCCATCGCTTCGTTTTGCGTCCCAGGCCATGCGTCCCCATGCGAAGGATCGCCTCTTTCCCAGCAATATCGACAACTTTGTAGAGGAAACCTCGCGGCGACTGCCATACTTCGCCAACCTGGAAGCACTCACCCTGAATGACTTTTTCTGGCATCACATCCCCCTCTGCTTATTCCTCAATTCGATAACACCCTGGCAACTGGCGCACGTCTTGCAACCGGGAACGGCAGCGCGCCGCGGCTCGGGAATTGGTTCGTCGCATTCTTCACAACGCTCAGCCGATACGGCATTGCGGTCGATGCGGTGAGCGGAAAGGGCAGCGTTACGCTGAAGCTCTTCAATCTCTGCTGCGGTATCGATGATATCGGCCATGGTCAATGCTCCCGGAACTGTCGGTTAATTCGGTTGAAGGTGAATGCCAGCAATAAAAAAGGCCGCTTTAGCGACCTGGTGATTAGTGCCTTCATGCGGCACCGCCTTCATTCTTCTCGGCTTCGAGAGCCATATTTTCAAGCCGTCGCGATAGCTCGGCGGCCAGTGTCTGGAATTCTTCTTCTGTCGCCACCGGGATCGGCACAAAGCGAATCCCGATATGCGCCAGGTGGTTTGCAATTTCGAGGCTTTTCCTCAAATCAACTGGTGAGGCCCTGTTCATTCCGTACTGCCATTTTTTTCAGTTAGCACCAACCTTCCGTCGCATAGAGCGCGGACGATTTCCTGATACTCCCAGCCGAAGTACATGCTTTCGACGTAGACTCGCAGAGGAGGATAATCATGCTGTTTGCGGCGAATGAAAGCCTCCGCTGCTTCACGGGTAAAATGAGCGTTGATGTTCTGCCACTCTTTGCGTGTACCGCAGACAGTGTGGCCATCAAGGTCAGTCAGCACTTCCCACTGAGCGTCTTCATCGAGATCCGTAAAGGCTGTGTCGCACTGGTCAATGCAGAAGGCGTTTAACTCTTCCTGCTGCTGTTCATCAAGATCATCCCAATACTCCTGCGGGCTGTCCCATTCGCATTCCTCGAAATGGACTATCTTCGATTCGCCGTACTCTTCTGCCAGGCCATAAATGGTTGCCTGCTTCTGAACCATGAAAATCGGATCGGCGGTGGCGTGACGATTAACACCATCGCCGCGATGGTGATACCTCAAGCGCTCAATGAAATCTGCGAATGTTTCCGGAGTTAATTTCGCTCCGTCTGCTATCGAATTGCTCATGAATCCACTCCGAAGCGGCGATTAAGCCGACCTGTGTATACAACGAACTCCAGGAGGCTAACTCCCAGATCTTCAATTTTCTTGTGATGCTTGTTGATGATGGGAGGCACCGTTTCGTTCCAGTTAGGCTTTGGCTTCTTGCGCATGGCCTGCTGGATTTCCTCTGTGCAGCGTCGGCAGGCTGAGCGGATGGCGTTGTCTGTTTCTGGCGTCATGCGGCCTCCGTTTTCACAACAACGATGGCACAACCGGGCAGCAGTTCTACCGCGGCGGTGTCGCACTGATTTCCCCAATGATCCCAGCCCGGCGCCGCGCAGCGGCTAAACAACTCAATGCGCGGAACATCACCGTAAAGCAGCTCCAGCCGGTGGCGCACTTCCCATGGCTTTTCGCTGTGCGCGCCGAGTGGGCTGTAGACCACCTGCTTAATCCCGGCGTGCTTTCGTTCCAGCCCGGCGCCGCGGGTAGCAATCAGCAGGTCTTCGGTATTGGCCCGGGTGTGGTTGCCACCGTTCATGCGCGTCTCGGCGTTAAGCAGATCGAGGAAGTCGTAAAAGTCGGTGACTTCACCCTCGGCCAGCGCCTTGTTGATGCGCAGTTCCGCGTTCTGGTTCAGCTTCACCCAGGTAAAGCCCTTCATCGTGCGAACGGTAAAACCCCAAGCCTCGGCCAGCTCGATAGCCTCCTGGTTATGCGTGCCGGTGTACCACATCGCCAGCACCGCATTTTCGGCGGCAAGCTCCCACACTGGCAGACGCTTGATGTCGATTAACTTCATTGTGGTGTAGTGGTCTGCGGCAGCGCCGTTGCTGATGGTGTTGCCGTAAGACCAGGGTGGATCGACATACAGAAGTGAGTATTTCGCTGTCATGCCGCCTCCTGCCTTTCCCGATATTCCTCAGCGAGCCGCTGGGCCTTTAATGGATTGCTGACCACTTCACCCCATGGCATTAGCCAGCCGTTACCAATGAAGGGAAGGCACAGTGTGCCAACCCTGATGTCGTCGTGAGCGTGAGTCATAGGATGGACTCCATTTCGTCGATGTAGAGGCCCTGAGCAATCAGGCGGCGACGGCGGGCGGCACGTTCGATGCATTCCTGCCGCCTACCTTCCTGCGACTGCTCTATGGCGCGCCGGGTGAACAGCCGCGATTTACCCTGCGGTGTTACGACCTTTGGCTTTGTGACCAGGTCGAAAGTCCGGTCGCAGATGCCGTCCTCGTTGAGCCATTTCTCCGACTCAACTATCTGCGCTATCTGCCCGGTGCCGCGGGTGATGCCGTTCGCGACCCGGTTAAACTCGATGAGCGTTACGCCAAACTTCTCAGCGATTTCACTACCGGTGACCGGGCGGCCGCGCGTCTGAATCATCCATATAACGCGCTCACGGAGGCCGGAGAATTGCCCGGTTCGCCCGGGCCGGCGATAGAAGGGTGTGCGTTTCATTTCCACTGTTCCCCGAACGTGAAGCCGATCTCCGCCAGCGCCTCGTCCATCTTCTCGATGAACTCCGGAACCATTTCGTTGAAATCGGTCATGTACTGTGGATCCCGCTCAACGACGACGTGGTGAATACCTTCGCGCTTCATGCGCGGGTCATAGTTGGCAAAGAACCAAGCGTCTTTTCCGGTCACCCACATGCTGTACTGCACCTGGGCCATGTACTCGGACTTAATGGCCTCAAAACCGCCTAGGCGGAATTTCATGAAATCACGGGAGGTGAACGGGCATTTCAATTCGAGGCCGAAATCGTTACTGCAAAGGCCGTCAGGGGAGCACGCGGTGCGCATGCTCTCGTCACGGAACAGGATCGGAGACTCCGTGACTTTCACGTCGGTGGTGAACTCAAAGAGGGTGCGGGCGTCTTCCTCGTACTGCTTTCCCCATGCCAGCGCCTTGGCGTTAACCTCTGGCGCGACGCCGGTGCATACCTCGGCGAGCAAAGTGTGGAAGTAGGACATCTTCATTCCCGTCCATTTGGTGCCAGAGCGCGGCTTGGAAATGACATTGTGCACCTCAGAGGCGGTTATGACGCCGAGGCGTAGCCGGTGCCACGCCTCATCGCCCTGTTGGATAGTGGTTACGTCAATGCCGGTCCGGTCCAGGATGATTTCTGGTGTCATGCTGCCGCCTTAGCTTTTTTCTGAAGGAAGTTGAACCCTTTCTGTGCCTCTTCTTCAGTGAGGTCTGATGCCTCAAGAATTGGCCGCTTGAAGATGTCGCTGCACACAGGGAGGAAGTCTTGCTCCCAGTCTTTATTCAGCGATGTTAAGAGATCGGTGATCGCCTGAAGCGTTTCTTCGCTTGCGGCTGGTGGAAGCGCTTCAGTAGCGCTGCGGGGCGTGACGTCACGGATATCTACGTCCAGTGATTTGCCTTCCATTTCTTCAGCGGTAGGCTGCTGTCCAATTTCAGGCCATGCCTTACGCAATGCCTGGGCTTCTGCGCATTTCGCCAGTTGTCCATACGGGCGCTTTTTCCACATCGCGTTCGGCGCCGTGGTGTCGCGGCCGCCGGTGGCGTAGTTTTCAATCCAGTATTCTTTGGCGCTGAACTCGACGATTTCGCCGCTGGGCATGCGCTTATAAACGGTGTATTTGCACCACTGAGGGAAGGTCACCTCAACACCAGTAAGCGTCTGAGTTACGTCTGGACCAAACTCCGGCTCACGAGCCCCGGCATAATCGCCGGAGCGGTCTGCCTGAATGCGGTAAAGCCCGATCCCCGGCATGACCACGTCGCGCCAGTCTCCTTTACCTGTTTTCGAGTCTTTGACGTACATCGGAACGAGGTGGACAGGTTTTAGCAACGGATCCAGCTGGCGGGCGCGGCAGTAATCAAGCGCCATCATTACCGATTCGTCTTTGGCGCCAGGGTAGATGCTGTTCTTCAGAGCGCTCCAGGTGGAGACGTCGACGCCTATCTCCTGAAGCGACGTCGCTGTGATTGTTAATTCGTTTGCCATCGTTAATCCCCTCAAAAATTAAAACGGGCAGCCGGTACGGTGTTCCCAGTCGTATTCCGCCTGGGCGTAAGCAACTGCCGAAATGAAATCGTTGTAGGCCTCGCCAGCTTTATCGCTGCGAAGTCCTTCGTATGGGCTGGAGTCGATCGGGACCGTGAAGTGGAAGAGGCCGGACGGATCTTTTGGCATCATGTCGATGATTTGCTGCGCCCGGTCGCCGATCCACTTCTCCTTCTCGTCGGTGAGCTGCTGCTCAGCCCAGAGCCGATCTTCGATGCGGTCGTAAGTGAGGTATGCGTTCATGGTTGCCTCAGTAATGAATTTTCGCGCAGGGGATCAGGTCATCTTTCAGGGCGGTAAGCACTTCGATAGCCTGTTCGCGGGTTAAACTGGTGTTGCTGGTGAGCGCGTTAACGATGTTGGTGCCGACCGTCTTGCGGTGCTTCACATCAGCTTCACGTTTTGCCTGTTCGTCGGCGATGCGCTTCTGCTCAGCCAGGCGGACTGCTTCGGCCTGTTTTGCTTTCAGGCGCTCAGCCTCAACCGCCGCGGCTTTTTCGCGTTCCGCCCGCGCTTCTGCTTCCTGCTTCTCGCGTGCCGCACGCTGTTCCGCTTCGATGCGCTGGCGCTCCGCTAGTTCAGCGCGGGCTTTCTCTTCGGCTTCACGGCGCGCTGCGGCTTCAATCTCTGCTTTGTGCTTCGCTTCGGCATCGAGGCGGGCTTGTTCTGCCGCTTCGCGCATAATGCGTTCTTCGTGTTCACGCTGGGCCTGTTCCGCCAGACGGCGCTGCTCTTCGCGATCGCGGTCAAACTTGTCATTCATCAGAAGAGCCATTTCGTGGTCCGCTTCGATTTGCGCAGCGCGCTGGCGGTCAAACTCTTCGTTCATCTCCAGCGCTTCATCGTGCATCGCGTTCATAGCTTCTTCAGCCTTGATGCGTTCCTGTTCTGCTTCCCATTCGGTGAGTGGTCGGCGGGTGGCATCGCGCAGCTCGTCGCAGGCATCAACGAAGCGCTTAATTTCCGCCTCAGCAGGACGCACAGCCTCTTTCAGGCGCTTCAGGTACTCACGGCCCGGCTTTTCGATTGCCGTCTTGCTGCGGGACACCTGCGCTGCCAGAGAGGCGACACGGTCACGGCCTTTCTTCGTTGACAGGTCCGGCACTTCGTTTACTGCCTGGCGGATTTGCTCGAGGTAAGCATCAAGGCCACCCGCGATGTAAAGCGCTGGCGCCTGATCCGGTTTGATTTCGATGACAGCTAAGTCCGTTACTTCGCTCATGGTTTCTCCTGAAATTTGGATGTGCAGATCTCGCCCGCGTAATGCCAGGCCGATCGGTTGAATAGGGTGGTTAGTGCTGGATAGGGTTGCCGTGACCGTCCAGAAGAACGTCAATCACGCAGTCACTGAGGCGGATGATTTCTGCATCGGTGTGCAGGTATACCCATTTTCGCTCCTGGATGACTGCTGAAACGCGATAGGTGCGGCCTTCATGCATTGCCATCATGCCGGGCGTGACGCACTGGCGAATGAGCGGGGTGGTGCCGTAGTGGTTGATCATACCTTCACCTCAACCTGTTCCAGGAGGCCAGCGATATGCATCTGCCAGCGGTTAAGAGTGATCTGCTCCCGCGGGTTGGTTAGCGACGTTAGCCGCCATTCGTTATCGTTCATGGCACAGCGCTTTACGGTGTACTGCTTGCCGTTGTGGGTGACTGTCATGATGCCCCCCGGGCGCGAAGCATTGCGTCAGCTATCTGGTACGCTTCGGTTGCTGTGCGGTCATCGCTACACAACCAGTCAGGATTCGCTAATCGACCCTGCATAGCCTTGGCCGCGAAGTAGTCGCGCAACGTCATTCCCTGATTGCAATCCCTCCAAGCTGTGGCATCTGTCGCCTCCATAGGGAAAGCGTAGCCACCGTCATTTTTCTTACTCATAAATCCTCTTGGCCTTATCGCGGCGAACGGAACGGTTAATACAAGACTTCTGCGCTAATGGGCGGTGGATGGCCGCCGGTTGTCATAAATGGGCAGACTCGAAAATCTGCCTA